>Ga0335072_10000173_pt1 | contig 139573 bp, 120 predicted proteins | sample Lox_Sample_21_FD_206725 | JGI IMG/M metagenome (GOLD analysis project Ga0335072, IMG submission 206725) | Soil microbial communities from Loxahatchee National Wildlife Refuge, Florida, United States - Lox_Sample_2.1 | ecosystem: Environmental > Terrestrial > Soil > Wetlands | place: USA...
AAACTCATGGTTCCAGGCAGACCCATGCCCACGGTCCAGGACGTCGTGCGTGGGATAATTCGGGGGGCGCTCAAAGAACCGGAATTGGCTACGCGTTTCTGCCGCCAGCAGGACAACTGACGATGGCGAAAATCATCGTGCTCGCCGGCGACAAGGGTGGCTCCGGCAAGACGACGTCGAGCCACGCGATTGCGCACGGGCTGGCGATGTACGGCATTCATGCATTCCACGTATCGACTGACCCGCGTCGTGAGATTCTCCCGCCGGAGAATCGTCGGTATGCAACTCTGGACGGGCGCGATCCGAGAGCTCTCGGCAGTTTGATTGATCGTGTTCAGGGAATGGATCGAGCGATCGTACTTATAGATGGCGGTGGCGGACGACCGGACGTCGACACGGTCCTGTCGAAGGTGGCTGACCTAACGATCCTTCCCTTCATGCAGTCGCAGACCGACCTGCGGGTCGTGAAGGCTGATCTAGACAGGCATCCCGAAGCGGTTGGTCTGCCGAACCGGTGGCCCACTCAGAAATGGGCGCGTGATGTCGCCGATCGGGAGTTGGCCGAGGAACTCCGCGGCTACTTGGACCGGTTGATGTCGCCAGTGCCTGAGATAAACGGGTACGTTTCGCTGCTGCGGGATACGGGTGCAGTCGCGAAGATCAATCCACCTTGCAAGCAATTAGCCCTTCGCGTCCTCGAACGAATGGGCCTTAGTCTCTACAGCCTCGACCCGCAGCCCAAAGAGAATGCGGTTGCGTAACGCGATTGCGCTTCGGGGCTAATGTGTTTTGGCGCCATAACCGGTCAGCCCTCCCCTCCCCCGCCCCCTGTCGTCTGGAGAGCCGGTTCATTGGAGCGCGATGACGGTCCCGTTCACGGCCGCCCTGTAACGTGAGAATGCCTTGGCGTTGTAGGGCCTCGGCGTTGCGGTAGGATCACGCCAGGGAGTTGTGGCGCTAAAACCCTATGACGTTATCGCGTTTGAGGCCGCGTCGCTTCCGATGCGGCAAGCACAGACGTGCTGTAACACTAGAATCGTGTAACGCGACAATGCCATTGCGTTTAAGCGCCTTCGTTCTGAGGCATTCTGGCGTCAAAACTCCAATCGCTTCCCCGCCGCTGGGTTCCGGAATAATGGCATATGGCAGCTGTAACGTAAGGGCGCCCCAACGCGTTGGTGCTTTCGGGCAATAACGCGGTCAGGTTATGGCGCCACAACCCTACAACGTTGAATTCCGCCGCCGCTAGGTCAATCGATAACCAAAATGCCGTGGCGTCGTAATGTTGAGTCCCGGTTACGCAAGAATGCTTTCCGACCGCAACGCTGCAACATTTAGGAGTTCTGGCACCACAACGCATCAACGACCAGCGTCAGGGCGATCTGGCGTTTCAGCACGAGACCACGACAACATCATAGCATCACGGCACTATCACGTTGGGACACGGTAGACTTTTGGCGCTAAAACCCTATGGCATTTTAGCGGCGCGGGATAGGTGGGCTCAGTTCTGTTATGGCGCCATAACACCAGAAAGAACCCGTGCCACTCTAACTCAGAGGGGACAAGGAAGCGGGCTGATTGGATTAGGAAGCGGATCGCGGCAGCGGAGCGACGAGCATCATGGCGGCGGAGTAGGGGCAGCAGCCGCCATGGCGCGCCCTCCAAACCTGGGAGCGACAGCGCGAGCCGGACGATCAGCGCCGCGGATCCGGTTATCGGCACGTTGCGGCTCGGGCGGGAAGGGGGACTTCGCCGGCTGGCGGGAGGCAGCTGGATCCGGCGGAGCTAATCGCTCCGACCATCGAGTTTCGCTCTGCCGGCAGGGCAGGCGGCTTTGATGTTGTTCCGGCGCGTCGGCGACCACGCACTGCATCGGATGCGGCGCGGCGCAGCCAGGCCGGGAAACGTCCCACCGCGCACGAAATGCCCCCGATCTCCTACGCCCGCTCCCTCGATCCACTTGCCCTGGCGGGGGCACGCTCGCTTATTGTGCGTCCGCTCCGCTCCCAGTTAGGAAAACCCTTGTCGCGCAATGGCGTTCGCAGGCCTGACGCTGACCCGATCCGCAAGGCGCGCTTCCGCGAGTCGGCGCGCGCGATCGTGGCCAAGGATCGTCACGACAGGAAGTACGGCTTGCCGGTGGACACCGCCGGGGCTGTGGCGCGCGCGATGGAGCGGGCATATCGCGAGGGTTTTGCGGATGCGCAAGGCGAGCCGGCCATGCCGGCGGCGAGCGATGTGGCGGCGGGGGGGACGATCGACTGGGCCTTGATCCCGCCGCGGCCGCGGAACGCATTTTGGACCATCTGCCTGTTCATTCTCGGCAAGGGCGAGCGGACGGACGGGGCAGGGCATCTGGTGCCTGCGACCACCGAGCGGGACACGGCCGGATGGCAGCTGATCTGGCCGGGCGGCAATCTTGAGGAAAAGCCGCTCGGGGAAAGGACCATCGTGCCACTGGTGCGGCTCGGGCTTCTGGAGCTTGCGGACGACGGGCCCGAGCGCTTGCTGGTCTCGGCACGCGGGCGAGCGACCTGGTGGCGGTTCCTTGAGCGTGGCGGCCAATACCCGGAGGATCTGACGCTCGTTTGATCCCGGCCAGCAGGCGAGGGCCTTGACCAGGCTGGGTGACGAGGCTGCGCTGCGCTCGCGTTCGCGGAGCCCATCGCGTACAATGGAACAATGTCCGGTCCGACCCGATCCCGTTCCGAGTTGCTGGCCCTGCTGCGCGCGCACGAGGCGGAGCTGCGGGCGAGCGGCGTCGAGACGCTGACACTGTTCGGATCGATAGCGCGTGGCGACGCCACCGGCGCTTCGGACGTGGATTTGGCGGTGCGTCCGGGGGTCGGATTTTCCACCGGCGGGTTCGATCATTTCGGCCGACTGGACGCCCTGCGCGATCGCCTCAGCGCGCTGTTGTGCTGCGACGTGGACCTCGTCGAGGAGACGGCCGTGCGCGCGCGTCTGCGGGAGGTGATCGAACGGGAAGGTGTGCGTGCCTTCTAGCCGACCGGCCACGCGCTTCCTGGACATCCTGGATAATATCCGGCTGATCCAGAGCTACCTCCAGGGCATGGATCGCGTGGCGTTTGAGGCCGACAGCCGAACGCGCGATGCGGTCGAACGGTGCCTCGAACGGCTGAGCGAGGCCGCGACGAAGCTGGGGTCGCAGGCCGACGACCTGGCGCCGGGACTGCCGTGGCCTGCGGTCAGGGCGTTCGGGAACGTGTTGCGCCATGCCTATGACCAGGTCGACCCGGCGCGGATCTGGGAGATCGCGACCGGCGATTTGCCGGCGATGGTGGTGGCGGTCGAGGCGGCACTGCGGCGTCTCGATGAGGCGCAGGAGTCATAGCGGCCTCGGGTTACAGCACGCCGCTGAGCGGATGGCCGTCGAACAGGTTGCCGAACTCCAGATACTCGCCGAGCACGTCAAACGACTTGTGGCGGCCGAGTCGCCTGAGCTGGGCGGCGTGGGCGCCGGCCTGCATGCCGGTGCTGAGAGCCCCGCGCTTGAGGCTATGGCCGCCGAACTCGCGGGCGGAAAAACCCGCGGCGGCGGCGCGGGCCTGGACAATGCGCGCTATGGAGCGCGGCGTCAGCGGCTCGGTACCGATCGCGGGGAGGGGAGGGGGGGCGTCCGGCGCGGCCCGGGGTGGCAGCCAAATACGCCGGAACACCGGGCCTTCGGTGATCGCGGCGGCGTCGAGCCAGCGCGCCAGCGCGCGCACCGGGCAGAGCTCGGTGCGGCCGTAGGGAAGGGGGACCAGCACGGCTTCGGTCTGCGATCCCTTGCTGCGCTTCAGCGTCAGCTGAAAGCCCTGGTCGGTGCGCTCGAGGTCGCCGAGCAGGATGGCCGCCAGCTCCGAGCGGCGCAGCGCGCCGGCGAAGCCGACCAGCAGCAGCGCGCGGTCGCGCAGGCCGCGAATATCGTCGGGGATCGGCGCCAGCAACTCGCGCAGCACGGCGAGCGTGGCGGCGCGCTTCTTCTGCGGATTGGGCGCGTCGCGGCGGATGCCGGCCATGGTCTCCGACACTTCTGCCGTGTCGGTGGGGGAGGGGAGGCCGGCGGCCCGGTGCAGGAAGCGGATGGCGGCGGCGCGCAGTTTCAGCGTGTTGCCGGCCTGGCCGCGATCCCGCCCGGCGGCGAGGAAGGCGGCGACGTCGCGGCTGGCGGCGGGAAGGGAAGGGACTCCGTGCTGGTCGCACCAGGCGCACCAGGCGCGCACCGCCGAGCGGTAGGCGGCGCGGGTGTTTTCTGCCTTCGCACGGCTGCGATAGGCGCGCGCAGAGTCGTGCGCGGCGGCGAGGCTGCCGTCGTTCTCCGGTTTGTCCGCCGCCGCCAGGATGTCGAACCAGTTTTTGACCGTAACCGGCGCACCGCCGACGGGTGCTTCCGCGCCCAGCGGTGCCGCCTGATCGTCATCCGCCGCGGGCCCGTGCCTTGGCACAGGCAGGCCCTCGGACGCGGCATCGGCGGGCCGGACCGCGTCGTCGGTCACCGGTCGCACCGCGGGGCGGGAAGGGGCCTTGGCGTGGCGGTGCATGCCGAGGCTGCGCCGCCGGCGCGCGGCCGCGTGTCGTTGCGCGCGGAGCCAGTCTGCGCGTGCCCGAAGGTGGTCCAGGCTCGGGTCGTGTCGGGGCCGTGCCGGAGGACGGTCCGGATCGCGGTCCACCGGACGCTGGCGACGCCGGTGCGCACCAGGCCGCGCGGTTCGGTCGGTTCCTGGTTCGTTCGCCTGAGAACTGTTTCCACGATTCGCCCGAAGGTTTCCGGATTCGGGAACGTTTGTAGCCCGCTCCTCTATGTCCCACAACACACATTATAGGACATACGGGCGGCCGGAAACCGGGGCAGGGGGCGTTCGGGAAAATAAAATGGTTATTTGACGGATTGGGCGGATAGCCGTAAATGGTCGCGTATCCTATTGATATCCGGAGTGCCGTCCCTGACGCCGCTGCTCGCCCCTCGCAACGCTGATCCCCCGCCCGTCGGGCGCCCGCTCTGATGGCCGCCGACGGTTTTAGCGACGCGCCGCTGGACCGGCTGACCTGCACCGAGGCAATGGACCCTATGCTGCTGGCCGGCGCCCTCGCCGGCGCGGCCGCCGCCATCGCCCGGCTCGACCAGGCGCTCGCCGGTCATCCCTTGGCGCAGGCGTTTCTCTACCGCGCCCGGCTCGAGTCGGTTCGCCAACAAGCGGCGGTCGACGGCCAACTTATCGACCCCTGGCACCTCGCGGCCACGATCGAGGGCTTGCGCCTGCGCATGGACCCCTATCTACGCATCATCGACCGCGGCGCTGTCTTGGACCGCGCCCGCGCGGCGCTTACGCTGCACCAATGGGTCGTCGAACCGGATTTTGACCAGGAGGGCGAGGTCCAGCGCGCCGAGGCGATGCTGGCGATGCAGCCGGCGTCGCTGCCGCCGCTGATCGCCGCGGCGCGGGGCTTTCGGCAGTGGATCGAAGCCGGCGAAGCCCGCGCGCCCATGCGGTCGGCGATGATCCGCTTCTGGCGCAAGAGGCACCTTCTCCGGCTGCCCGTCCCGCTGACCGGTGCGGCGGCGCTGCGCCCCGGCCAACCCTTGGACGCGGACGACTGGCTGCCGGCGTTCCTCGGCGCCATCGAGCGCGAGGCGACCAAGGCCCTGGACCTGCTTTATGTGCTCGAGCGGGCCTGGTTCGACGCACGGCGGGCCATCGCCGGGCGGCGCAAGGATTCGCATGATGCGGCGGCGGTCGATGTGCTGGCCGCGGCGCCCGTGCTCTCCGCGACCACGCTCGCGCGCATCCTCGGCATCGCGGTGAAGAACGCGATCCGCATCCTCGATGCACTGGTGAAGGCCGAGATCGCCATCGAGGTCGCGCATCGCGCGAAGCGGCGGCTGTTCGCGCTGCAGGGCCTCGACCCGCTGCGGCACGTGGTCCAGCCGCCCTACCGCCCTGACGCAAACCGCGGCCGCGGCCGGCCGCGCCGCGAGATAGAAGAGGACGTGCCCGACGAGTTGCCGCCGCTCGCCTTGCCGCCACTGACCCCGATCGAGCGCAAGACCTTCGACTACGCCGCCCTTGAGGAAGCGATGGCACATCTCGACGCCGTGGTTCGATCGTCCCGGATCGCCTTGCGGTCACTCGCCGAAGGCAGGACGGGCACTCGGGCAGAGCCAGCGGCAGACAGTGCCGAAGCGGCACCGAACTGCTAACGTCAACCCATGACCGAAACACGCCCGACACCGCACACTGATCCGGAGGGGAGCGCGGCGTGACCGACGTCCCCCCCGCTCTCAGTACACCGCCTGCCGGCTATACCGATTGGCTGGCCGAACTGAAGGCGCGTATCCATGCCGCACAGCAGCGCGCCGCGCTCGCCGTCAACCGCGAACTCGTGGTGCTTTACTGGCAGATCGGCCGCGACATCCTCGGCCGACAAGCCGAACAGGGCTGGGGCGCCAAGGTCATCGACCGCCTGGCGGCGGACCTGCGTACGGCCTTCCCGGACATGAAGGGGTTTTCGCCGCGCAACCTGAAATATATGCGCGCTTTTGCCGAGGCGTGGCCGGACGAGTCATTCGTGCAGGGGGTGCTTGCACAATTGCCCTGGTATCATCAGCTGGCCCTGCTGGACAAATTGCCCGGCCCCGAAACCCGGAGATGGTACGCCGCCCAGGCCATCGAACACAACTGGTCGCGCAATGTGCTGGTGATGCAGATCGAAAGCCGCCTGCTGGAGCGTAGCGGCATCGCCGTCACCAATTTCCCGGCCACACTGCCCGCGCCACACTCCGACCTGGCACGCGAATCCCTGAAAGACCCGTACCGTTTCGATTTTCTCGGCCTGACTGACGAAGCGCAGGAGCGCGAAATTGAGCATGCGCTGGTCAGGCATGTGACCGAATTTCTGTTGGAACTCGGCGCGGGCTTTGCCTTCGTCGGACGGCAAGTTCTGCTGGATGTGGGCGGCGAGGAGTTCTTCATCGACTTGCTGTTCTACCACCTCAAACTCCGCTGCTACGTCGTGGTTGAATTGAAGGCGGGCAAGTTCAAGCCGGAGCATCTGGGGCAACTGGGCTTTTACCTCACGGCGGTCGATCGCCAGGTCAGGAACGAGCATGACAATCCGACCATCGGTCTGCTGCTGTGTAAGAGCAGGAACAAGGTGGTGGCCGAATACGCACTGGGCGACAAATCACAGCCCATGGGCGTCGTCGAATACAAGCTGGCACAATCCCTGCCGGCCGAACTGCAGACCAGCCTGCCTAGCATCGAGCAGATCGAGCGCGAACTGGCGGGAATGGATGATGAAGGGAACCATGGAGCATGAGTGGCGATCCCGAGGCGATGATCTTCCCTCGGCGCAAATGTCAACGGTTCCGCCGGCCGGCGGTTTGCCGCCAGGAGCCGCCAACTTTGACGCGAGGCTGCGCGTTCTGAATGCGGCGGCCCATGGCGTGGAGGCTTCAGCGGACGCGGCTGCCGCGGCCTTGGACGCAGGCACGCAACTCCTCGACGCGCTCCGGCGAAGATAGGAGGAGCCATGAGCGACAACGGTGGGCCCAGCGACACCATGGTCTGTGAGGCGTGCGGCACGGCGGTACCGGCCTACGACGTCGCGAGCTATGGCTCGATCGAGCGCGGCTACCGCGCGCTTTGCACAAGCTGCTTCAACGCCGAGGTCGCCAGTGCTTTGGGGCTGGAGCACTTCGAGCACGTCCGGCTCGAACCGTTGGTGATGACGGACTGCGCCGGGGAGCAGCATGAATTCCATTTCCGGACCAGTCTGCTTGGGGAGCTGATGGTACTCGAGGCTTTCGAGCTCGAGGCCGGTGTACCGAGTGGGTACCAATTCGAAATCGTGGGCGAACCGGATGGCGAACCACTGTCGCTGCTTGGCAGCCTGATTGAGCGGATGCGCCGCAGCCTGTCCGTCCGGTATCTCGAAAGCGGCGAGGACGGCGCCCGCATCGCGGATCAGACGGTCTGTGGCCGGATCGAATGGGACGAGTCTGCAGACGGCCGGACGCCTCTGCTCGTCATCGACGGTCGCGAGGTATCGTGGGTCGAGTTTGGGCATATGCTGATGAGTTTCGAGGGGTGGCAGTTTCGGTTGGCAATCCGCGACCGGAGCGAGGACGTGTAGGCATTCGCGGCTGAGGCCATGCGCAGCGCGCGGCGGTTGTTCAGCGCATGGCAGCAGCGGCGCCAGCCGGCTCCGCCCCTGGCCATCACGTCGCGGAAGATGACGGGGAAGGGACGAATTCGGTAGAGTCCATCCGCGACTCCGAGTCCCACGACGTGGCGTGGCTGTGAGCAGGCGGTGCCGACGACTGGCCTGCCGTGCGTGGCGGCAAGCATTCGCGCGATACGGTGCCCAGCCCGAAAGTTAAACCAGGAAGCCCGTTCCGTGCGCCCGCCCCACTCTCCAACCCCAGTTGCCGGCAAAAGCCAGAACGTCCGTTACGACTGGCAACGCTTCTGGATCCCGCAGACCGGCCAGCTCGACCTGTCCGACGCAGGCTTTCTGCGTGACCCCGTTGGGGACTATTTCGGTCGGGACGAGCTGCGATCGCTGGCCGACCTCGAGAACTATCGGGCCCTCGCCCTGCTGGGTGAGCCCGGCATCGGCAAGTCGTCGGAGCTGAAGCGTGAACACGATCGGATCGCTGCCATCTCCGATGCACAGCGACAATCGCTCTATGTTGACCTGCGGGTTGTGTCGTCAGAGGAGTCCTTGCGGCGCCGGATGTTCGAAGCGGCGGCGTTTGTGGCCTGGAAGGACGGCGCCGGTCACCTTGTCCTCCACCTCGACAGTTTCGACGAGGCCGCTCTTCGGCTGGAAACCTTGGCGAGCATTCTGGCGGAGGAGTTGCAGGCGGTTCCGGTCGACCGGCTGTCGATCAGGGTAGCTTGCCGCACCGCTGTTTGGCCAGCCACCATACTCGGGACAGCCTTCGTCGAGATCTGGGGAGAGGCAGCAGCGGGCGCGTTCGAACTGGCGCCATTGCGACGGCGTGACGTGCTGACGACGCTGGCGACGCATGGTGTCGACCCCGACACCTTCATCCACGATCTCTTTGCGGCGCATGCGGTGCCGTTCGCCATCAAGCCGCTGACGCTCAGTATCCTGATCAAGATTCATCAGCGGCACGGTTCGCTGCCCTCCAGTGCCGCCGAGGTTCATCGTCAGGGTTGCCTTGCGCTCGCCGAGGAACAGAACGCCAGTCGTCGGGAAACAAGGCGGCTGGGGCGTCTGAATGCGCCGCAGCGATTTCGGCTGGCATCCCGCATCGCGGCTGGCATGGTCATCGGCGGCCGTGCCGCGGTGTGGACCGGTCTCGAGGCAGACTGCCCGCCGGAGGATGTTCCGCTCTCACGCCTGTCGGGGGCTGTAGAGCAAGGCGACTTCGCATCGTTCACGGCCACCGACGAGGACATCCGCGAGGTGCTGGATAGCGGGCTGTTCAGCTCGCGGGGTGATCACCGTATCGGCTGGGCGCACCAGAGCTACGGCGAGTTCCTCGCGGCGCTGTATCTGTCGGAGAAAAGCGTACCAGCTGCAACCATCCTGCGGGTGCTGATCCATCCGTCTGGATGTGTCATCCCTCAGCTTGCGGTCGTTGCAGCATGGTCGGCCTCACTGGGCGCCGAGTTGCGCGCATCCGTGATCGCGGCTGGCCCATGGGAATTGCTGCGCGGTGACCTGGCGAACTGGCCCGCCTCAGACCTCGAGCTGCTGACGCGCTCGATGCTCGAATACGTCGAGCAAGGTCGCTACTACGAGCATTTCTTCGGCATGACCGAGACCTATCGCAAGCTGGCGCATGAGGGTCTGGCGGCGCAGCTTCGCCCCTTCATCGTGACCCGAACCTTGAAGGTGACGACGCGTCGCGTCGCGCTCAACATCGCAGAGCGCTGCGCGCTCCCGGAACTCGAACCGGACATACTGAGTGTCGCTCTCGACCAGAGCGACGCTCCTGCCGTGCGGGCGATGGCGGTGGCGGCCTTGCGGCGCTGTGGTAGGGGTTCTGCGGTGACGCCGCTTCTTGCGCTTGTCCGGGGTGAAGCCGGCGATGATCCGCTGGACGAGATCAGGGGCTATGCGCTGGACCTGCTGTGGCCGGAACACATCGGCACGACGGAGGTGTTTTCGCTGCTGACGCCCTCGGATCCGAGCTTTTTCGGCGGCTATGCCCATTTTATGTTCGATTTGCCGGCGCGGCTGAGACACCAAGATCTTCTGCCGGCACTCGAATGGGCGACAGACTATATCCCGCGGGCCAACATCATGGGCGAGTTCCGCGAGAAGACACTCGCAGACGCGATCATGGTCCGGGTGTGGCGGGTGTTCGAAGCTCCCGATCTCACCGCCGCCTTCATCGCGCATATCGATGCGCGGCTGCGCCAGTACGGCGATCTCTGTCGCGGCACCGACTACAAGGCGAACGATGCGTTCCGCGCCGAGATCCGCTCGGACGTCGCGCGTCGCCGGCTATTCCTCCGCGCTCGCTTGGCGTTGCCACTGGATTGGGGTGAGGCGAGCGCGTTGCAACGGGCCGGCTTGCTCTCGGCGTCGGATTTCCCATGGCTGCTGTCGATCGCGCCGGCAGGAACGGCACCCGTGCCGGGCCTCGACGAAGACAGCCTGTGCAATGCCATCGACCTTCTGTTTCCACGCGAGGACGGCCCCGAGTTCGCAGCGCTGTTCGACGCGGCACAACATTGGCCGCGGTTGCGAGCCCACTTCGCCTGGCTGCTCGACGGCATAGGGCTGGACTCTGAGGAGGCGGCCCGCGCGCGCTCGCGACTTGAGTACGAGCGCCAGATCGCCGCGACCTATCGTCGATCGCCCGCGCCCGAGGTCGATCTGCGGGCCGAGATCCGCACCTGCCTCGAACGGGCGGAGGCCGGCGATTGGCAGGCCTGGTGGCAGCTGAACACCGTGCTCGCGCGGTCGCCGGAAAACCCCAACCTCCTGGACGATCTCGACTACATCATCACCGATATGCCCGGCTGGCGGTCGGCGGACGAGTCGATCCGCAAACGGATCGTGGCGACGACAGCGGCGTATCTCGCCAACGCTGAGAGCCAGGCCGATTCATGGCTGGGACGTCAACCACTACCATTGAACCGAATAGACCTTGCCGCGCTGCGTGGGCTCCTGCTGCTGCACGAGCAAGATCCCGCGGTCTATGCCGCGTTGCCTGCCGCGATCTGGCAGAAATGGGCGCCGACCATCGTCGGGTTGCCGCGGCATGGCGTCGTCGACAAGTCTCCGGACGCCCTTGCGGTCACGCGGGACGCGCTTGCCAAAGCGCCGGCGGAGTTTATCGGGACCGTGGTGGCGCTGATTCGCGGGGAAAAGGCACTGGAACGGTCCCCCTACGGTCATCCGAACAGTGGCCTGCGGTTTCACATCCTGCGCGATCTCGAAGGGTGCTGGGACGACGAAGGCCTGAAGGCGGCACTTTACGCCGAGATGGTCGCGCCCGACGTCACGCCGGCCGAGTATGCGGTTCTGCTGGGCGCGCTACTGCGGGCCGGGTTCAAACCTGCCATCGATCAGGCTGCCGGCGCTCTCTCGACGGGCGGCAGTGATGCTTTGCCGATTGCCCAGGTTCTCCTCGAGCGAATGTCGCCGGGCGTTTGGCCGGCCATGTGGGCCAAGCTTTCCGCGAACGACGATTTGGCACGCGCCATCCTGCTGTATGCGGCAGGTCAGTTTTCTCTGGCTACGCCGTTTTATGCCGGCCTCGGCGAGGACGCGATCGCGGATCTATACCTGCTGATGGAACGACTCTTCCCATCCGCGGCCGATGGGCCGAGGCCGTCCGGCTTCGTCAATCCGCTTCAGGGTATTCCCTATTTGCGGGACGGTGCGCCCCGCCTGCTGGTGTCCATGGGGACCGAGGCGGCCGTCCGGGCGTTGCGCCGCCTGGTGGCCGCGCATCCCGACCTGCCGCTCCTTCCGTTCGAGCTCAGCCGCGCCGAAATCGCGATGCGGCTCAAAACATGGTCGCCGCTGAGCATGCGAGAAGTGTTCGCGCTGACGGATCGTCCCAACGCACGCCTTGTGACCTCGGCCGCCGATCTGATGGAGGTCTTGCTCGAGACGCTGAACGCGTTCGAATCGGAACTTCACGGCGCCCAAACACCCGTGCGCGACCTCTGGGACCGGCAAGGCACGACGCAGCAATACCGGCCAATCGACGAGAATGGCTTCTCCGACGTCGTTGCGCGCTACCTGCGCCAACGGTTGGCTGGTGCGGGCATCTTCGCCAACCGGGAAGTTGAAGTCCTACGCCACCCCGGGGCGCCGATCGGCCAGCGGACTGATATCCTGATCAACACCCTGCGGCGCAGTCCAACGGGCGAGCCGATCGACCCGATCACCGCGGTGATCGAGGCAAAGGGGTGCTGGAACGACGAACTCTTCACGGCGCTCGAGTCGCAGCTGGTGCAGCGCTATATGGTGCAGCTCGGCGCGCCCGCCGGGGTTTACCTCGTCGGGTGGTTCGACGCGGCCAATTGGGATCCGAAGGATAGCCGCCGTCGTGGCGTTCCCAAGCGGACTATCGACGAGGTTCGCCGGCAGCTTAATGCCCAGGCGGCCGGGGCGCCCGAGGGATTTCACGTGCGGACCGTCGTAATGGACATAAGGGCGCCCGGGACATGAAGTCGAAGCCGCGCCGGACCCCGTCCACGGACTGCAATCAGCACAAGGCATTTGGCAGCCTGCTGGTATGGAATGTTTGGGGGACCAAACCATGATCCCAAAGCCGCTCAAAGAGATTAGGCAGGCGGACCTGGAGTCTCTCATTCGCATCGCCAGAGAGAGCAAGACGCTTGAATTTAAGGCGGAGCTGCCACACAAGGCCGAAAGTGACTTGGTGCCCTTCATTGCTGGCGTATCGTCGCTGGCGAACACCGCGGGTGGCGATTTCGTCGTCGGCGTCGTTGCCCGAGACGGCGTTGCTGCCGCCGTCCCCGGCATGGCTATCCCCAACCTCGACCGGGAGAAGCTTCGCCTCGAGCAGGCGCTGGCGAATGGGCTGGAACCGCGCCTGCCGCGGATTGACATCGAAGCGGTCGACTGTGGCTGCGGTCAGTATGTGCTGGTCGTCCGGGTACCTCGGAGCTGGGTGGGACCACATCGCGTCAAGGCGAATAACTGCTTTTATGGTCGAAACTCCGCCGGAAGATATCCGCTAGATGTCGGCGAAATCCGGTCCGCCTTCTTGCTGTCGGAGTCTGTCGCTGACCGGATCCGCAGCTTTCGGGCGGAGCGTCTGGCACAGATCGTGGGGGACAGCACACCGGTCCCGCTTCCGCCGGGTGGCCGGGCAATTCTGCACGTCGTTCCGTTCCCGCCGTTCGCCGGCAGGCATGACATCGACGTGGTTCAGGCAATCAGCACGGGTACTTTCACGCCTCTGCCACTGAGTGGGATGAGCAGAGCCAACCAAGTCGCGGTGAACTTGGACGGTTTTGTCAACTACGCAACTGACGGCCGCGACAACGCCTCAAGCTACGTTCAGTTGTTTCGCAACGGCGCGCTTGAGGGCGTATTGGTGCTGGAAAGGGACGAAAGAAATAACCAAGCATATATCGCTGGTCCGGCTCTCTGTGGACAGATCGCGTTCGCACTCAGGCAATACGTTGACGTTCTGAACGCCTACGATATGGGCTTTCCGGTCTTTGCCTTCCTGTCCTTTACCGGCATGGACGGGAGCACGCTTCGCTATAACTCCGGCTATGGTAGTGGCTTCAGCGTTGCGGGTCCGCGACCGGGTGCCTTGATTGTTCTGCCGGAGATCGCCCTCGAAGGAATCGTGACGGACGCTCCGACGGCCCTCAAGCCGATGTTCAATGCGCTCTGGAATGCGTACGGGTTCCTGCGGTGCGACATGTACGATGGTCAAGGGAACTGGAGAGGCGATAGGTGAGGACCGGTCTCTGTAGGCTCGCCACTGCGAGTTCCACCGACATCCACCCTCTGATCAACCGCGCAAGGTTATGAGGCGGCGTTGGCAGCCCCAGCATATGCATCGCCGGTTGTCGGGCTGCCGCTAAAGCTGAGACGGGGTTTCGCGGAGAATCAAGGGGTTCGGGTTGCCGTTAATTCGAGAAATTGCCATAGAACATGAGAATCCTGCTGGGCTTGTTGCCGCAAAGGCGAGAATTCTAATGCTGCACGTTGCAGCAACATGGCGAGAGATGACGGCGCAGGAGGCGGGACAGAACCTCAATGGACACAGCGGTTTGGCCCGCTGGGATTCTCACCTTTTGCGGCAATAGTGAGAACTTCGGCGTCGGAATTTCTCACTTCAAACAGCAGCAGCGGGCCGAAATGGGGATATTCTCCACTTTAGCGGCTACGTGACAGCGGCGATCACATCCCGCAGCGGCGCCACGCGCACATGCCTGGCAAGCCAGGCGAGCTGTATGTCGAGTGCGGCATCGGAGACCGTCGTCGATGCCGCTTTGGGACCGAACCGATGATAGACCAGGATCGCCGCGCCGGCCGGCTGCGACGGCGCAGCATAGCACCTCGACGCAGCAAAGCCGAGGCAGAACGCCAGCATGATCGCGACCCACCGTCGAGCGCAGCGATAGTGTGGCGATGCCAGACGAATGCGACAAAGCCGCCTGGGGAGGCTGCCATCGTGGTTTGCGTCGAGCGGCATTGGGCCTTCGGCCTTCCTTCGGGTCTCGCATCGTGCCGGTTGCGGTCGGACTGATTGGATGTTCGCCACATCGGTACGCAGCGGCATTGACATAGGTCGGCCGGGATGGGCGCCCGGCTTCAGATCGTGGCCGTGCCGCGCTAATGCGTCGGCCGCCGCAGCTCCGCAGCAAAGTTGCCGCTGTCCGTAGGAGCGTTGCGGATATGAAGGAACCATAGCGGGTCCTCCAGCATCGGGCCGCTACAGCCGTGATCGTGGGCCATGATTTGCCGGCCCGTCGCGATCACGTTGATGCCGCCGAGGAACGTACACACATACTTGGTTCGCCGCCAAGGCAACCACGAGCCTGGTATGCAACTGACGATTGTGCCCAACTGTCCGCGGATGATCGGACCAAAATTGTGCGCTGCAATCACCATGGCTCCAGAGCCCAGATTCTCCGATAATTGCATGTGATCCCCGTCGCTTGTCGTGGGAAACTGTGGCACGGAAACGCTTGGCTGCATTGATCTGAATCATACGCTGGAGTGTCAAACCGATTGCCTCGCCGAAGTGCTTTGCGACATGCAGGGCGGGTCAGTCGCCACGGCGCGGGCGCACTGGCCTTGATCCAGATCAATGACCAACCCCGCCAAATGCCAGAGGGTTCACAGTCAATCGGAACAGGTTCGGCGTAGCTCTGCGTCCCAATGCCCAAGGAGACGGCCACAATCGTTCTGCGGCGCCAGGTTGCCGCGATGCGGGCACAAGAGACGATCGGCGCTGCCGTCACAGCGTTCCCTGAAAGGACTCTCGCAATGACACGTGTGGTTGGCTCGTTTGCCCGGGCAGTCATGATGGCCGGCATATTGGGAACGCTCGCCGCGCCCTGGGCAATGGCAGGTGCCTCGCCGAACCAGTTTGCGCAGGCGACGCCGGTGCCGGCTCAGCCCGCCCCGACGGCACCGCCACAGCCTGGCCAAACAGCGCCTGCCCAGACGGCGCCTGGCAGCCACAGAATGCACAGGGCGGCCGTGCGCACACGCGCGCAACTTGTCGAAGTCATGATCTCCAATATGCGGACGCAACTGCGGATCACGCCCGCAGAACAATCGCAATTCGACGCGGTCGCCGATGTCATGCGTACCAATGCGAAGGTTATGGAGATCTTGCTTGACGAGCGAGCGCATGACACCGATCAGTCGGCAGTCGCGTCGCTGCAATGGTACGAGAAGCTGACTGACGCTCATGCCGCGGCGCTGAAGAACTTCACGCCGGCGTTCGAAACACTCTACGCGACGCTGTCCGCGGGCCAGCGCAAAGCCGCTGACGCGATGTTTCTGCGCCTCGCCGAACGGCCCTTCACACCGAAATCCCGATAGCCGGCCAGGCCAGCAGCCAATTCCAGCAATTTTTCCAGGGAGACGGACTCCCCGGAGGTAGTTATGAACCGTCGTCCAATTCTCGCTTGCGCCGCGGCTGTCTCACTTGGCATGGTCATTGCCCTGGCCGGGATCGTGGCGCCCATGCCCGCCCAGGCGCAATATCCGTACGCGTGCCCGCCCGGCTATTATTTTGATCCCAACTACGGGTGCGTTCCCGCGGCCTATCTCTACGGGCCACCTTATTATCCGTACCCGTACTTCGGATTTGATTTCTTCTATGGCGGGGGATGGGACGGCGGCTATCCGGGCGGCGTGCCGCATGGCGGCTTGGGCGGTCATATGGGAGGGGTGCCGCATGGCGGCGGCGGACCCAATCACCGCTGACGCCCGGGCTTCCTGCTGCCTGCATCCCTTGCGGAGTCGTGTTGGCCACGCAGGCGGGATCAGCAACCGACCTTCAGTCCGCAGGTAGATTTCGACCGCCTAGGCGGCCTATCATAGACGTCCGGCAGACCGCATTGCGACTGGAAGGGCCATGCAAATCTTCACTTGGCTGTCGCTTGTACTAGCGACCCTGCTGGTTCTGCTGTTTCCGTTCCTATTTGGCGAACTCATGCTCGCGGGTCTCGCCAAGCTGCATATCGCGCCAGAGGCTGCGGTAGTGCTGATGATCGGGATCATCATTGGGGGAATGATCAACATTCCGGTCAAACGCATCATTCGTCACGAAGACATCGTTGCTGATCCGTTTGCCGTGTTTGGATTGCGTGGGGCATGGCCGGCCTTGCAACGTGTGCGCCGTGAAACTGTGATTGCGGTCAATCTCGGCGGATGTGTGATTCCGACAGGTTTGGCGATTTACCAGCTCGCCTATCTGTTGGCGACCGCGCCGTCATCGGTCGCCGTAACGATTGTGGTTTGCGCGATAAACACGGCCGTTTGCTATTTTGCGGCGCGTCCAGAACCAGGCATCGGTATCGTTATGCCCGGACTGCTATCGCCGCTCGTGGCGGCGGGACTTGCGTCGGTCCTCGCTCCCGAGCAGGCCCCGCCGGTCGCTTTCATGGCGGGCATATCCGGCCCGCTCATCGGCGCCGATTTGCTCCACTTGAAGGACCTTCGCAAGATCACGGTCGGCGTCGCCAGTATCGGTGGTGCCGGCACGTTTGATGGCATCGTGTTGTCGGGAATCGTTGCAGCCTATCTAGCGTGAGCCGACAAAGTCCGAAGGTGCTCAGAGGTGGCCTGCCAAAACTGAACTGCGCGGGAAGTTCAATGACGCCGGGCGCACGTGCCTGGTCGAAATACTCGTCGGTCAATACCCAGGACCGAAGCAGGCCCGGGTCCGGGAGCGATTTCTTTGCTACTGGAACAGGATCGATTCGGCCACAGCGGATACCATAAAGGCACAGATTCGCTGAGCCGTGGGGAACGCATGGCATTACGACCTGCCGCTGCGCACGTCCGGCTGCGGACGCCCGGCTGCGGACGCCCGGCTGCGGACGTCGGGCTCGGTATCGGAGACCCAGACGCGCGGCAATGCCAGCATGTCCTCGATCGGCCAAACTGGCAGATTGCCCGGGATGCAGGCCGCAGTGTAACCGGCCCGCGACTCTGCCGCTTCGAGTTCAGACGGTCCCTCTCTAGCGTGCCTATATCAGACGTACCGCGTATCTTATTCCACGGACTATCAAAAGCTATCCAGCGTGGTTGCTGCCTGAGTCGCCTCGTTGACCGAACCTCGCGCGTCAACCATAAGGAGCTTGGCGCTAATCGCTTTGGGCGACGTTTCCCTTCTCGGACGGGTGTAGTGGCTGTGGATTTGGACCCGGAAAATTTTCGAGCGAAGGCTCCAGGATTTCGCTGGCTCGTTCGCGAAAACTCGCCTAGGGAGTTTCGAACCGGCTGTCCGCGGTGCCTGCACAAGGGTAATCAGGCTCACCAGGGGCGGCGCGCAACCGGCGTGAAGCCGCCATCACGACGCACGGAACTGAGAATGTGGCAATCTTGACCAACCTGATTCCGTTTCGTGTTCAACCCATGCTCGCAACGCTCGTTCCTGGGCCCTTCGACAAACCCGGATGGATCTACGAGGAGAAATACGACGGCGAGCGACTCCTTGCTTACAAAGAGGAAGATCGAGTTCAGCTACTTTCCAGGAATGGAAAGGATCGAACTAGCTACTTCCCTCGCATTGCTGCCGCTATTCGAACGCTCCATCCTCGGACTCTTCTTCTCGATGGTGAAACTGTGGTGTTTGACAAAAAAGGGATTTCCCGGTTTCAGCTCCTCCAGCAGGACAAGAGTGAACCGGTGTATGCCGTCTTTGATTGCCTTTTTTACAATGATCGGGATCTGCGGTCCGAGCCGCTCTCGGCACGACGCGCTGTGATGGAGGGGGCGATCGGCTCGACCAAGATCCTGATTCCATCGCACAGACTGGCAGCCAACGGGCTCGAGGCGTTCTGTATGGCGAAGCGCCGTGGCTACGAGGGGTTGGTCGCAAAGGATCTTTCCAGTCCGTACGTGGAGGCGCGCTCCACCAAGTGGTTGAAAGTAAAGGCCCGCCAGGAAGAAGAGTTCGTTGTCTGCGGGTACACAAAGCCAGCGGGTTCGCGGAACCATTTTGGCGCCCTTCTCCTCGGCGCGTACGACGAAGGCAGGCTACGCTACGTCGGCAAGGTCGGAACAGGATTCGCGCGGAAAACGCTCGCAGCGCTGCACCGACAATTCCAACCATTGTTGAGAACGCAATCCACGTTGGTCAACCCTCCCCGCGAGAAGGGTGTGGTCTTTCTCGCGCCGCGGCTAATCGCCCAGATCTCGTTCCAGGAGTGGACTGCGGATGGGAAACTCCGCCAGCCGGTTTTCCTGGGCCTGCGCGACGACAAAATTCCCCAAGATGTGATCTTACCAAAGCTGACCGCATGAAGAGTACTAGATTCCGTGATGTTTGCAATCGGCTGCGGGACTGAGAAAAGGCTGTGCCTGATTATCAGTAGAAGGGCAGCGCGCGCTGCCGACGGCCCACGGTTCGGGGAGCGGTATCTTCGTGACTTTGAACAAGCGGGATTGGGTCGGTCCTCGCTCCCGAGCGGGCCCTGCCGGTCGCTTTCATCGCGAGCATATCCGGCCCACTCATCGGCGCCGATTTGCTCCACTTGAAGGACCTTCGCGACCTTGCGGTCGCCGTTGCCAATATCGGTGGTGCCAGCACGTTTGATGGCATCGTGTTGCCGGGAATCGTTGCCCCCCTGTCGAGCATGAGCCGACAAAGTCCGAAGGTACTCGCATCCTGCCAGTACATCCCGCCGGAAACCCGAACCCCTTTGTGCCGGTTCCGCGTGCCGAGCCGATGCCTGCCGCATCTGGACGTCCGAACAGAGTCGCCGCTTCCGGCGGGATGTACTGGCTACTGTGCTCCGACACGCCAGCACGCCTGTCAGCTCGCCTTGATGATCAACGGAGCTTGAGCAATTCCTTGATACGCTCGCGAAGCCGATCTGCGAGATTATCGTCGTGCTCCTTTCTCTCTTCCAGGCGCTCGAGTCGTTCTTGCCCGACCGCTTTCCGGCGGGCCAGTACCTGTGCGAGCTCGGCCGCGACGCTTGGGCGTTCTTTCAGAATCGGTGCGAGGTCATCCTTGGCGATTTCATACACGCTCGCACGCGTGAGCGCCTTCACGGTGAATGGCGTTGGAGACGCGGTCAGCACACCTGCCTCACCGAAGCAGTCGCCAGGGCTGAGCCGAACAACTTCGGTCTCCGTCCCGTCGTTCTTTTGTGTCGCCAGGAGGGCGCCGGATATCAGGATGAACAAAGCCTGCGACACAATGCCGGCTTCAATGAGCACATCGCCTGGCTTGTAAGTGCGCCGTTGCATTCGTGTCGCGAGCGTCGCGCGTTCCTCTTCGGTCAGCGGCGCGAAGATCGGCAGGTGGTGCGCTAGCAGTTGCGCCTGGTCGCCAGCGTCACGGCGTGGCCTGGGTGCGGCTACCGCAAACGGGTGCTCTGGTGGCGGTGCCAGTCGAAATCCAGCGCTTGCACAATGGCGAACAACGAGATCGAATACCTCATTCTGGGCGGCAGGGCCAAGCTCGACCTTGGCAACGAAGAACTGCAACTCGCATACCAACGCCGTCGCGTCGAGCGACCGAACTGTCACGTTTGGCGCAGGGATGCGTAAGATGCAGTTGGCGCTCAGCAGAGCAGTTTCCAGTACCGCACAACCGCGCGATGGCAACATGCTTGGTTCCAGCCTGATGACGACCGTGATGCCATGGGCCTTGGTCGGGTGGCTCTCATTGATCAACCTTGCCTTGGCGATGGTACTGTTGGGGATGATCGCCAGGTCGTTGCTAAAGGTGAGAATCTCGGTTGCACGCCAGTTCGTCTCGACAACCTGCCCCTCCAACCTACCATCCACGCTGACCCAGTCGCCGGCGCGGAATGGCTTCGAGATATTCAGGACGATGCCAGAGAACACATCTCCCAGCGTGCTCTGCAGCGCCAGGCCGAGAACGATGGCGATAACGCCCGATGCCGCGAGGAGGCCACGCACCGGCATGTCGAACACATAGGAAATGATGGCAAGACAGGCGCCAATGTAGACAACGCCGGCGAACAAGTCTTGTATGAATTGCGTCTCGCTGGGTCGCTTTTCGAGGAACACGACCGCACGAAAGAAGGCGACCAGCAGCCAGGCGCCGGTCAGCCACCAGGCAATCTTGAACGCGCTGACGACGATAAACCGGGACAGCTGCGGCGTCGCCGGCGTGGGAGCGGTGGGTACGACACCCGCCACGAAGATGACGACGCTAAACGCGATGAAGGCCGTGACGAAGCACAGGAAGCGTGCCGCACGGCGCCTACGGAAACCGAGTTGTGCTACGAGGAAACTGCCGGCAAGCAGAATGCCGGCGATGACCAACGGATCCGGTAGGTATGCAATCAGGCGGACGAGAGGGCCGTTCATTAGAAATGTCCGACGATGGGGTAACTGCGATTCCGGTCCGTCAGGTAGACCCTCGCTGAGATGACACTCGGTTGCTCCACAGCCGATGCGAGAGGTCTCAATAGCAAGCGCGGCAGCGCGCCACCTTGATCTGTATCAAGGCGCAGCAATGTCGGTCGGAACGGAATGACGTTTCAGCAGCCGATACGCGGAAGCGGTGAACCATGAAATGCAGGCGCAGCCGACAGCGCGTCATTGCGCGAGGCGCAACAAGCCAACCAAGGTTGGCCCGTTTGCCGCCATACAGCCAAGGACGCAGTCGGTCCGCAGCCGTGACCGCACGCCGAGTTTGATCACGTCGAATGAAAAGGCAAACGCAATCGTCGCAAGCCACACCACGGCAACGTCAACCGATGGCAGTCCGGCCATCAGAATCCCGCCAAGGGCAAGGCTGGTCACTACAGCAACGTCGCCGCCCGATGCGATCATCATGAGAGGAGCCGGGTGCGAATTCCAGAAATGGCGGCGTTCGCGCAGCACGTAGATGTTCGCCTGTCCGGACAGTGCCAGCGCGAGAAAGGTCAGCGTCTGCATCTGAGCAGGACTCAACCGCACAAGGAACCAGCCGGTCGCCAGCACGGCGATAAGATAGCACAGCTTGAAGACACCCAGCGGGACCGCCGCAAGCACGAGGTTTCGTACCCGCCATGCGTTGGGATATTCAGACGGCCTGGCCCGGTCCGCGGCACGGGACATCGTGACGAGGTCGCTGGCGAGCATCATCAGCGCTTGCAAGATTGGTGTCAGCACGGCATGTCCGGTCATCATCAGGCCGGCGCCCATCACGATCAGGGTGGCACATTTGTTGACGAGGATGCTTAAGGTGTAGGTCAGCACGCGCTGGAACGCTGACCGTCCCTCTTTGATGCAAGTGACGATGCCGGCAAGCCCCGGGTTGGTCAGCTCAACGCGGGCTGCGGCCTTCGCCACGTCCGTCACCGTCGAGACGGCGATACCCATCTGCGCCTGCCGCAACGCGGGGGCATCGTTCGCGCCATCGCCGCACATGCGGACCACGTGGCCCTGGCGCTGGAACGCGCGCACCAGCCGGAACTTGTCCTCGGGAAACACGCCAGCGTAGACGGCGAAACTGTCGGGGCCGACGCTGTCGGGAATTCCGCCCGGCAGGCACACGGGGCCGCTCAGCCCGATCGCGCCGGCTACGGCCGTCGCAGTCCCCGCGGCATCCCCTGTGACCATGATCGTGCTCACGCCGAGCGACTTCAGCTCTGTCAGCAGAGCACGCGAAGGATGACGGCAGTGCGCTCTGCGCATTCGGCGCCGCGTTCCTGCGCCACAGTCGCTGGCAGAGGCGGTCAGGTCATTGATGCAAATCAAGGCGCGCTGATCCCACGGTGATATGGGTTTGCGCATGAGCCTGTCACGTACGTTGATCGTCGGCGTTGTGGTCGCCGTATTTGCTGGCGCCGCTTATGGGGCTTGGCGGTGGCCAACCCTTTTGCAGCCGGTGCTGGGTCGGGCCGAGCCGCCGGATCGGGTCGTCATCTCCGGCAATATCGAGGCGCATGAGGCTGTCCTGAGCTTCACCCAGGTCGAGGCGCCCATCATCACGTTGCCGTTTGACGAAGGTGCCGCGGTCTCATGCGACACGGCGTTGGCGCAGGTTGATGACCGTCTCTACCGCGAGCAAGTGGAGATCGATCGCACAAATCAGCAGGTTGCGACGGCGCAGGTCGCGGTGAACGAGGCCAGTTTGACGGCGGCGCAGAACACCGTCACCAGCGACGCGTTCGACCTGGCGGAGAAGCAGCGTGATTACGACCGTGATGAAGTACTGGTGAAGACGGCGGCCACGCCAGTGCAGACTCGCGACCTGGCCTGGACGGCGGCGCAGCAGTCGGCGGCGATATTGGCGCATGACCGCGCCATGGTGCAGGTGGCCATCAGCAATGTCGCGCTGGCCGGCGCCAATGCGGCGGCGGCGGCGGCGAAGCTCAGGCTGGACGAGGTCACCCTGTCCTACACCACCCTCAAGGCGCCGTTCAGCGGCGTGATTGCGGTACGTGAGGCCGAGCTCGGGGAGCTTGCCGGGCCTGGCGTCGCGATCTTCACACTCGACGACCTCGATCATCCGTGGCTGAGGGCCTATGTGAACGAGCAGGACATCGGCAAGGTGCGGCTGGGGGAAACGGTCGATGTGACCACCGATACCTATCCAGGCAAGGTCTATCATGGCCGTATCAGCTTCATCTCACCCGATGCGGAGTTCACGCCGAAGACGGTGGAGACGCATGCAGAACGCGTGACGCTGGTCTATCGCGTCCGTATCGACGTCGAAAATCCAACGCACGAGTTGCTGCCCGGCATGCCGGCAGATGCCAGCATTCCGCTGCTGCCGCCCGGGAAATGAGCGGCGCCCAGGAAACCGCGCTGAATACCGCCCAGGACCAGGTAGCGGTTTCGGTGCATGGCCTGATGCGGCGCTTCGGTCCGTTGGCGGCGGTGGACGGAGTGAGCTTCGATGTCAGGTGTGGCGAGATTTTCGGGCTGGTCGGACCGGACGGTGCGGGCAAGAGCACCATCATGCGCATGTTGGCTGGCGTGCTTGGCGCCGATGGCGGCGACATCCACCTGGGCGGGGTTGATGTGCTGGCCGATCCGGAAGCGGCAAAGCCGCACCTCAGCTACATGCCGCAACGCTTCGGGCTGTACGAAGACCTGACCGTCGACGAGAACATCTTCTTCTATGCCGAATTGTTCAGTGTGTCGGCAAAGGATCGCCGCGCCCGCTCGCAGGAACTGCTGGCCGCTGCCGGCATGGCGCCGTTTCGCCGCCGGCTCGCGGGCCAGCTCTCGGGCGGCATGAAGCAGAAGCTCGGCCTGGTCTGCGCGCTGATCCATACGCCGCAGGTGCTGTTGCTGGATGAGCCGACCACCGGCGTCGATCCGGTATCGCGGCGCGACTTCTGGGGCATTCTGTATGGATTGCGCGAGCAAGGAACCACGATCCTGCTGTCCACCGCCTATATGGACGAGGCGGAGCGGTGCTCGCGCCTGGCCTTGCTGCATGCCGGACGCATTCGTCAGTGCGACACGCCGGCTCGATTGAAACAGGCGATGCCAGGGGCGTTGCTCGCGGTGGTGACGGACGACGTGCGTGCCGCGCACGCCGCCTTGGAAGGGGCGCCCTGCGTTCTGGGCCTGCTGCTGATGGGCGACCGCGTCAATGTGCGTGTGGACGATCCCGCCAAGCGCCTGCCGGAATTGCGTGCCCGTCTCGCGGACCATGGCATCCACCAAGCCGAGATCACGCGCGTCGAACCCGGCATCGAAGATGTGTTCGTCGCGTTGCTCGGCACGGAGACAGCGTCGTGACCGGCGCCGCATCGGCTGTGGTTGCCGAGGGATTGACCAAGCGGTTCGGCAGCTTCACCGCGGTGGATCACCTGAGCCTCGACATCGCGAAGGGCGAGGTCGTCGGCTTCATTGGCCCGAACGGCGCCGGCAAATCGACCACTATCCGGATGCTGTGCGGGCTGCTGCAACCCAGCGCCGGCCGCGCCACGGTCGCCGGGTTCGATGTTGGCCGCTCGCCCGAAGCAGTGCGCGAGCATATCGGCTATATGTCGCAGAAATTTTCGCTGTACGGTGACCTGACCGTGCGCGAGAACCTGCGCTTCTTCGGTGGGCTGTATCGCGTGCCACGGCGCGATGTCGAAGAACGGACGCGCGATGCCGTCGCCATGGCCGGGCTGGAGGGCCGCGAGGATACGCTGGTGGGCACCCTGGCCGGTGGCTGGAAACAGCGCCTCGCGCTGGGCTGCGCGATCCTGCACCGGCCGCCGGTGTTGTTCCTGGACGAACCCACCTCGGGCGTGGAGCCGGAGGCACGCCGGCGATTCTGGAGCCTCATCCACCAGTTGGCGTCCGAGCAAGTCACTATCCTGGTTTCGACGCACTACATGGACGAGGCCGAGTACTGCAATCGGATCGCGTTGATCGATGCCGGCAAGCTGGTGGCGATCGGCAGCCCCGGGGAACTGCGCCGGCGCTCGCTCGGCGGCACGCTGTATGAGTTGGACTGCGAGGCGCTCGGCGCCGCCGTCGCCGCACTGCATCAGACGCCGGACGTCGTTGATGCGGCCATTTTCGGCGACAAGCTGCACGTCCTGATGCGGGACGGCGGAGATGCGTTGCAGCCGTTCCTGGGCCAGCAGGGCATCACCGCCGGACCGCCGCGCCGCATCACGCCGACCCTGGAGGATGTGTTCGTTCAACTCGTCACGCATCCCGCGAACGGGAACGTCCGGTCATGAACCTGCGCCGATTGTTTGCGATCACCTACAAGGAGACCCTGCAGGTCTGGCGCGACCCGCGCAGCCTGGCCCTCGCGCTTTTGATGCCACTGATGCAAATGGCATTGCTGGGCTACGGCGTCAGCCTGGACATCAAGCGCGTGCCGTTATGCGTGTACGACCAGGAGAACAGTCAAACCAGCCGCGCGATGGTGCAGGATTTCGTGGCGGCCGGTTGGTTCGTGAGCAGGCAGACTTTGTCCGATGAACGGGCACTGCGGAATGCCATGGACCGTGCTTCGTGTGCCGGGGTGTTGACCATTCCGGTCGATTTCTCGCGCGTGCTGGCAACCACCGGCAATGCCTCGGTGCAGACAATCTTCGACGCGACCGACGACAACACGACCAACATCGCTATCGGCTATGCGCAATCGGTGGTCGCAATGGCGACGCAGGATTTCGCGATGCGCTGGCGGCAGGCGCATGGCTTGCGGCTGACAACGGTCGGCACCGTCGATCTGGAACCGCGCGTCTGGTACAATGAAGGCCTGGACAGCCGCAATTTCATCATTCCCGGCGTGGTCGCCGTCATTCTTGGCCTGGTCGGCGCGCAACTGACCTCGCTTACCGTGTCGCGCGAGTGGGAACGGGGCACGATGGAGCAATTGATCTCCACCCCGGTATCGGCGCTGGAGGTGATGATCGGCAAGCTGGTGCCGTATTTCATGATCGGCTTGCTCGATGCGAGCTTCTGTCTCAGCGCCGCCGCCTTCTGGTTCCAGGTGCCGTTCCGCGGCAGTCTGAGCACGCTGATCGTGACCACTGCCTTATTCACCCTGGTGGTGCTGGGCATCGGCTATCTGGTTTCGGTGCATATCCGCAGCCAACTCGGCGCAAGCCAGATCGCGCTGACGCTGACCATGATGCCGATCACGCTGCTGTCGGGCTACACGTTCCCGATCGACCAGATGCCGGCGCCGATCCGCATGGTGACCTGGATCGTCTATGCCCGGTACTTCGTGACCATCCTGCGCAGCGTTTTCCTGAAGGGCAGCAGCCTGGCAGAGTTGGGGCTGCCGATCATGGCACTGGTCGCCTTCGCCGCGACGATCATCTGGATCGCCTCCCGGGCGTTTCGCAAGCGTCTGGATTAGCGCCGTGTTCGAACGCCTGTATGTCATGCTGATGAAGGAGTTCCTGCAGCTCCGCCGCGACCGCTGGGCGATGTTCCGGCTGGTGGTGCCGCTGATGGTTCAGGTCGTGGTATTCGGCTACGCGGCGACCTTTACGGTCAACCATGTGGCGACCACCGTACTGGATCTCGATCACAGCCAGGCGAGCCGCAGCCTGATCTCGCATTTCGTCGCGACGGGCCGTTTCGACATGGTCGATGTCGCAGAGACGCAGCGGGAGGTGACCAGGGATATCGATAGCGGCAGGGCCGTGGTCGCCCTGGTCATCCATGCCGGTTTCGCGCAGCAGCTTTATAACGGCCAATCGGCGCCGTTCCAGGTGGTGGTGGATGGCACCAACTCGAACACCGCGCTGATTGCGTTGGGCTATGTCAGCCAGATCGTGGCGCAATTCCAGGCGGAAATCACGGCGGCCGCGTGGCCGGTATCGGCCGGTGCGGCACTGCCGACTATCGTGACCTCGTTGCAGGAGCGTCCCTGGTACAACGCAGGGCTCGATGACCGCTGGTTCTTCATCCCCGGCGTCATCGGCACGCTGACACTGATCCAGGTCGTGAGCCTGACAGCCTTCGCCGTCGTGCGCGAGCGCGAGGTGGGAACGCTCGAACAAATCATGGTCAGTCCGATCCGTCCGTTCGAGTTCATCCTCGGCAAGACGGTGCCGTTCTTCCTGATCGGGCTGGGCGACGTGACGCTGGTGACGGGATTAGGCGTCCTGTGGTTCCGAGTTCCCTTCGTTGGCAATCCATTCGTGATGCTGCTCGGCGCTTCCCTGTTCCTGCTGGCTGCACTTGGACTGGGCCTGCTGCTGTCGACCCTGTCGCGCACCCAGCAACAGGCATTTGCGTTGAACTTCTTCCTGGTGAACCCGCTGTTCATTTTGTCAGGCTTCGCATTCCCGATCGCCGCGATGCCGTCGGTCCTGCAGTGGCTCACGCTGATCAATCCGCTGCGCTACTTCCTTGTCGTGATTCGGGCGGTGTTCCTGAAGGGGATTGGCGTTGCTGCGCTGTGGCAGCCGCTTGCCGCGATGGCGGTGCTTGCGGCGATCATGCTGACGCTCAGCATCGCGCGGTTCAGCAAGTCGCTTGACTGACGCAGGCAACCGGCCCTGTGGGTTCATGCTATTCGAAGCGCAAGGCTTCCATCGGATCGAGCCGTGCTGCCTTTCTTGCCGGGTAATAGCCGAAGAAGATCCCGACCGCGGCGGAAAACGAGAAGCCTGCCACGATTGCCACAACCGAGACAGGCGCCGGCCAGCCGAAGACGATCGAGACAAGACCGGCCGCGATGACGCCCGTCACGATACCAGCGACACCGCCGCTCACGCTGATGAACACGGCTTCGGCCAGAAACTGCAACAGCACGTGCAGCCGCTGTGCACCGATCGCCATGCGCAGGCCGATCTCCCGTGTGCGTTCTGTGACCGACACCAGCAGGATGTTCATGATCCCAATGCCGCCGACCAGTAGCGAGATCGAGGCAACGGCCGCGAGCAAAACAGCCATGATGCGGCTACTGCCCTCGGCGGCCTGGGCGATCTGGCTGAGGTTGCGCACCGCAAAGTCCGGGACGTCGTCTGGTTTCAGATGATGGCGCCGCGACAACGTGTCGGTGACCTGCTGGATGGCGGGCTGAACCAGTTCCTGGCTGCTTGCCTGGATGAAAATCTGGTTTACGAACCCGGTCAGCCGCGATTGCAGCCCGTAAGGATTGGGCGGCGGCAGATAGGCCCAGTTGATCGGAGCCTGCTGCTGGGTTGGTGCGGCAACACCGAGGACCTTGCGCTCGCCGGTGCTGAACGGGATCATCACCACGTCGTCTTGGTCAGTCCCGTATGCGGTTTGTCCCTTGGCTACCAGGAGCCCGATCACCCGCAGCGGCACCCCCTTCACCAATACCAGTGCACCGATCGGATTGTCTGTCTCGCTGAACAACTGGCGGTAGACGGTCTGCCCCAACAAGACGACGAGACTCGCCTTCGCCTCGTCATCGGACGTGATCATGCGGCCTGCGGCAATCTCCCAGTTCGTGACCGGGGGATAGTTCGGGCTGACCCCTTGGATGGTTGTTGTCCAATTCTGGTTGCCATATTCGACCTGTCCAGCTTGGCGGATCAGGTAACTCACGCTGCCGACGGCCGGGTCCTCGCGACGGATCGCCTGCGCGTCGCTGACGGTAATAGTGGACGCGCTGCCGAATCCCGCGCGGATGCCGCCGGTGCTGACCGCGCCAGGCACCACGACGAGCAGGTTGGTGCCAAGGCTCTCGATCTGTTTGCGCACAGCATCGTTGGCGCCCTGGCCGACCGCCACCATGACGATCAACGCCGCCACGCCGATGAAGACACCCAGCATTGTCAGGACTGAACGCATCCGATTGCGGCCGATCGCCTGAATGGCGGCTGCGATCACCATAAGGCCAAAAGCCAGGAAAGCCCTCGCATGATGGGTGGTATCGGGCATCGCATCTGGCATCGTGAGGGCGGTTATGGCGACGGGCGCCGGGACTGGGTTGCGGTGGCATTCATCCGAAATGATCAGGCCGTCGCGCATCGTCACCACACGGTCGGCATAGGCGGCGATGTCAGGCTCGTGCGTGACCACGACGATCGTGACGCCTTTTTCGCGATTGAGCGTCACCAGTGTCTGCATGATTTCATGCGACGTGCGCGTATCGAGATTGCCGGTCGGTTCATCCGCCAGCAGCAGGCTGGGCGCATTGATGAGCGCCCGGGCGATTGCCACGCGCTGTTGCTGTCCGCCGGATAGCTGGCCCGGCGTGTTGCGCTCGCGTTCTGCCAACCCGAGCAACGCCAACGCCGCACGAGCCCTTTGCAGACGCGACGCTCTGTCGACAGGCCCCGAGCTTGCATAAAACAGCGGCAACGAGACGTTTTCCAGCGCGCTCGTTCGGGCCAGCAGATTGAAACTCTGAAAGACGAAGCCGAGACGTTCGCTGCGAATACGAGCCAGTGCCGGTTCATCCAGACGGGCGACGTCAACCCCTTCGAAAAAGTATTGGCCGCTGGTCGGACGATCCAGACAGCCGAGGATCGACATCAGGGTGGATTTGCCCGAGCCGGACGATCCCATGATGGCAAGAAACTCACCGCGTTCGACGGTCAGGTCGATGCCGTTCAGCGCCCGCACTTCGACATCGCCGGTGCGATAGATGCGCGTGATATTCGCAACGCGGATGACAGCGTCGGTCATCGGGCAACTGCCCTTACAGCCGCGGGGGCAACACCGCAGCGTTGCCATTGCCACGCTGCTCGCCGATGATAACGCGATCGTCCGGTTTCACATCGCCCGTTACGATTTCGGTGAAGCTGTCATCGTCAAGGCCGAGCTTCACCGTTACCGCCACCGGTTTCTCCTCCCGCAGCAGCCAGATATGGGCCTGGCCGGAAATGCCGGTGGTCGCACCGGCTGGGTGGTACCGCAGAGCCTGATCCGGGACACGGATGACATCAGCATGCTGCGCCGTGATGATCTGCGTGGAGGCGGTCATCCCGGGCATCAGTGCAAGGTCGGTGTTGTTGACGCCGACAACCACGTCATACGTCACGACGTTCTGCACGGTCTGCGGCGACTGCCGGACCTGCACGACGGTGCCATGAAAGACCCGGTTCGGGTAGGCATCCACCGTGAAGGTGGCCGGGTTGCCCTCCTTGGTGCTGCCGATGTCGCTCTCACTGACGTTGGTATCGACCTCCATCTTGGTGAGGTCCGTCGCGATCAGGAACAAGGTTGGTGTCTGGAAGGTTGCCGCGACGGTCTGGCCCTGGGTCACGTTGCGCGACACCACGATGCCGTCAACCGGCGAGACGATATCCGTATAGTCGAGATTCTGCGTCGCACCCTCGACCAGCCCTTGATCCAGCTTCACAGTTCCTTCGTCCTGGTGGACAGTATAAAGTTGGTCCTCGGCTTGCTGGCGTGCGATCGAGTCCTGCGCCGCCAGCTTCTGATAGCGCGCAAGATCGGCGCGGTCCTTCTCAAGGATCGCCTCATCGCGCGCGAGCTGGCCAGCATATTGATCCAGCACCGCCTGGTACGGGCGCGGATCGATCTTGGCGCAGACCTGGCCGTGCTTCACCGGCGTATTGTAATCGCAACTGAGCTGCTGGATCACCCCGGAGACATACGTCCCGACGATGATGGTCAGTACGGGATTGACCGTCCCCGTGGCGGTGACGGCGCGGGTGACGGCGCCACGCGTGACTGCGACGGTGGTGTAATGGATCGGCGCTCCGCGATGCGTCAGCCACCATGCTGTGTCGCCAGCAGCGCCCAGCAGCATCGCTGCAACAGCGATCACCCACCATCGGATCGCCGAACGCCGTCGGGTCAGCGTCGCGGGCGGCTCCGATCGTGCGGTCAGGTGTGGTGTCGCCTGATCCATGGTTCACCGAGGCGTTAGGAACCGGCTGCGCGATGGACTGCGTTGCATGGCGACACCTACAGAGTCGCAGCCGGCACCAGCGGCGCCGGCGACGCGGACAAAAACACGTCTGCCACCTGAATGGTGCCAGGCGCTTCTGCCATCTGATCCGCTACCATTATGCCGCAGCCTTACCTGAGTTCGCGTCCTGTGGTCATGGCGTTGTCTCCTGCCCTACGAAGCCCGCAGCATGCAGTACCGCACGGCGTACCAGCGCTGCCAGGATCGGCAGCTTGTAGGCGTTGCGGCTAAGCGGCGTGGCATCGGCGATCGCCGCCCGTCCCGCCTCTCGCGCAACCGCCACATCGATTCGATGGCCGACCAGGGCTGTCTCGGCCTGCGTTGCGCGCCAGGGCACCGGTGCCGCGGCACCCAGTACCACGGAGGCCCGCCGGCAGCGCTGGTCTGCATCGAGGTCCAGCACCACCGCCACGTCGGCAATCGACCAGTCGAACGCGCGTTCGCCTTGCTTGAGGAAGGCGGAACGCACGCTCGACGGCAGCGACGGCAGCAGCACGGCCGTCAGTACTTCGCCGTCGTGTACGTCGGTCTCGCGCGTCACGTCGCGCGCCGGCCCCACCATGAAATCACTGAATGGCACGTTGCGCCTGGCGCCTTCCGCGTTCGCCAGTTCGATATGCGCGCCGAACGCGGCGAGTGCGGTCGCCGCGGTTGACGGTGACACCATGGCGCAACCGCTTTGCCCGAATACCGCGTGGTATTGGTTCTCGCCAAAGAACGCGAAGCAGCGATCGCCCCCCTTGCGCGCGCAGCGATGCGCGGCCGAGCGGAAATACCAGCACCGTGGCCGTTGCAGCAAGTTGCCGCCGAGCGTTGCCACGTGGCGGATTTGCGGACTGGCAGAGCAACCCGCCGCATCTGACAGGGCGGGGTAGCGCCGGCGCAGCTCTGGGTGCGTTGCGAGTTGTTCCAGCGTCGCCATGGCACCGATACGCACGCCGCCGCCGTCCTCGGCGATCGCATCGAGGTCGGGCACGTCGCGCAGGTTCACGATGCGGCTTGGGCACAGCAGCCCTTCCTTCATGAGATCGAGCAAATCGATGCCGCCCGCCTTCAACACCACGGCGTCGGCCGGCGCAGGCTGATTGGCATCGGCCGGTGCGGGCTGGCCGGGCATGCTGAACGTTGGCTGAGCAGGGGTAGCGATCATCGCCGCGGCGACGGTGCGGCGAGCGAGCGCCGCAGCCTCCGCAACGGAGCGGGCGGATTGCCATGCGAACGGTTGCATCGCTCAGCTCCTGTGCGGTGCGGTGGACAGCGCTGACAGCACCGCCGCCGGCGTCATCGGCAGCGTGCGCAGACGCACGCCAATCGCGTTGAACACCGCATTGGCGATCGCGGGCGCGGTGGCGATGTTGGAAGGCTCGGCGATGCCGTATGCATCGGTGGCGCTCTGTCCCTGGTAGTTTTCCAGCAGAACCACGTCGATCGGCGGCGTCTCGGCGGCGCCAACCAGCTTGTATTGCTCCAGATTGGCGTTCATCACATGCCCTGTGGGCTGATCGATCAGCCGTTGCTCCAGCAGGGCATAGCCGATGCCCATCAGCACGCCGCCCTGGACCTGGCTTTCGATCAGCTTCGGATTCATCGGCCGGCCGCAATCCTGCACGGCGACGAAGCGTTCCACCCTGATCGCACCGGTCTCGGTATCCACCGCCACGGCCGCAAACTGCACGCCGCCGATGTCCTGCAATGCTGCGTTGGCGTCGCCCATGCGGCGGCGGAAGCCGCCATAGTCGTCGGCACGCGACTCGATGACGCTGATCTGGTCGGTGCGCATGCCCGCCGCGGCTTCCGCCAGGCTCATCGAGCGTGCCGGGTCATCGCGCACGGCAATGCGGCCATCGCGCGCGATCAATTGCTCCGGCGTGGTGCCGAGCGCCGGCGCCGTTTGGCGGAACAATGCCTGCTTCACCTTCCAGGCCGCGGTGCGCGCAGGCGGTGTCATGGAGGCGGTGGTGCGGCTGCCATGCGACGGCGGACCCGAGGGGAACTCCGTGTCGCCGATATGCACCGCGACGTCTTTCGCCCGCAGCCCGAGTTCTTCCGCCACGACCTGCGCCAGGACGGTGCCGATGCCGGTGCCGAGGTCCTGTACGCTCGACTGCACCTCCACCGAACCGTCGCGCAGCAGCCGCACTTCGCAGCTTGCATTGCTCTGCACATTGGCGCCCCACAGCGACTGCGCCACGCCGATCCCCCGCTTCACCGGACCGGTATCGGCACCGGGCCGGTGACGTTGCTGCCAGCCGATGCGCAATGCTCCAAGCCGACGTTCCTCTCGCCGCACCGGGTTGGGATCGATGCGGTCGCGCAAGGCGAGCGGGTCGAGATCCAGCTTCTCCGCCAGGTCGTCGATCACTTGCTCCATCGCGAAAGCGCCAGGCGTATTGCCAGGCCCACGCATGGCGGTGCCACGTCCGGCGTTGATGAACACGTCGTTCTGCGCCGCGGTGAAATTGGGACAGATGTAGAGCGCCTGGGCAAAGTTGCCGACGCCCGCGCCGACGCCGATGCCGGCACTGCCGTATTCCAGCAGCGAAATGGCGGTGAGCGTCCCGTCACGGCGCGCCCCCACGCGCAGCCGCTGCCACGTGCTGGGTCGATTGCCGCTGTCGAGTTGCTCTTCGTGCCGGTCATACACCAGCCGCACCGGTGCCATGGCTTGCCGCGACAGCATCACAGCATAGCGGCCGTGTGTGCCGAGCGGCGTCTTCGAGCCGAAACCGCCGCCCATGGCCGCAACTTTCACCCGCACCTGGCTCAGCCTCAGCCCGAACGCCTGCGCCAGTTCCTGACGCACGCCGGCGGTGAACTGGGTGGAGATCCAAACCGTCAGGCCGTCCTCGCGCCAGTCGGCGACGATCGCGTGCGGCTCCATGCAGCAGTGCGTCTGGGTCTGCGTGCGATACTCGCCTTCCACCACCACCTCGGCCTGCGCGAAGCCAAGCGTCACGTCGCCGCGGGTTTGCGTGTCCGGCCCGCAAATGTTGCCGTTCATCGGCAGCCCGCTCGGTACCGGGATTTCCGCCACCGCCAGCGACGGTCCCTCGCCGGGGCGATAGACCAGCGGGACGTCGGGGCCGCGAGCAGTATCGGGGTCGACCACGAACGGCTGCGGCGTATAACTCACCCGGATCAGCCGCAGCGCCTGCTCGGCAACGTCCTGCGTGGTCGCGGCAACGACGGCAACCGGCGCGCCGACATAGCGCAACGTGGAATCCGCCGGTGCGAGCGTCAGCACCGCACGAACACCGGGCAGATGGGCAGCCGCTGCAACGTCGATCGCCTGCACGCGCGCGTGCGGGAGCGGCGAGCGCAGGATGCGCGCGTGCAGCAGCCCCGGCAGCGTCACATCCACGGTGAATCGCACGGCGCCGGTGACCTTCGCGCGGGCGTCCTGCCGCGTCACCGGCCTGCCGATAACGCGCAGTGCGCTGTTGACCGGCAGCGGCGGCGGTTCATCGGTTGGGACGCGGCGCTGCACCTTGCTCAAGCCGATGCTGGCGATGCCGGCCGGGAAGGTGACGGTTTGCATGCTGTCGTTGGGCATGGCTCATGCCTTTCGCGAATCGCCGACCGCCTGCATGACGTCCAGGACGTGGGGATAGCTGCCGCAGCGGCAGAGATGGCCACCGATCGCCGCTTGCACCTCCTGCCGTGTCGGCCGCGGATTGCGCTGCAACAGAGCGGCGCAGCTCATCAACAGGCCCGGCGTACAATACCCGCACTGCATCGCGTCATGGTCGATGAAAGCCTGCTGCACGGGATGCAGCGTTTCGCCCTGCGCCAGCCCCTCGACGGTGGTTACCGCGCGGTTGCCGACATCGATTGCGAGGACCATGCAGGAAGCGACGGGGGCGTCGTCGAGCCAGACCGTGCAGGCGGAGCATGCGCCGCGGTCGCAGCCGATCTTGGTTCCGGTCAGGTCCAGCGAGCCGCGCAGCACGTCAGCCAGCGTGGTGCGTGGCTCCGCATGAACCTGGCGCACTACGCCGTTGACCGCCAGGGCAAGCGGTACCATCCCTGGCCCGACGATGACTGGCGTCTCCTCGGCGGCGAGGGCGGCAGCCATTTCCGGCAGGATCGCCATGCCGCCAGTGGCCGCGCAGGCGCCCGCCCAAAAACAATCGGCGCGAGACGGAGACGGACTTTTGAGGTTCTGACACGACCTGCTCCTCGTCGGCGCGGGCAATGACCGCGGTCGCGCCGTACGCTGCCATTTGAGTTGGTCCCTTTAGGCGGCTTACGCCCAGTTGGCTTTGATGCAGATCAACTCAGCCATTCGTGCGGTAGGGGCCATCGAAGCTGCAATGCGGACAACCCTTCGCAACGAGACCAATAAAGCCCGGATTTACCTTGGTATCCCAATCTCATGATGGCGAGGAATACAGACATCGGTACCCGCAGTTGGTCGATTTGGGATGACCTGCGGAGACACGCCCTGTCAGCGTGGGGCGACAAGGTTGGCGCTTTATCCCGCCTTGGCCCACATTGTCGTTCTGCCGGAATTCGGACCAGCCGATGCTCTCCAGGTCGGACCTCTCTCAACGGTCGCTGCGAGGATCCGGCCGGCGCCGAGGCGCATGGCCTCTGGCTGGACTGGGACCGCTGCCGTCACCTGAAGCAGAAATATATGAAGAATCGGCTCAGGCGAGACCGTATCATCGACAGAGTTGCGCTTGGTATCGGGCTTGCACGATGTTCGCTGGCGACGTGATGCGAAGCCAGCGGTACGACGCAAGACGGCGGCGATCAAAGCCGGAACGGTCTGAGACCGTTCCGACTAGACTTTGCGGGCTGAGGCACTTATTGCAGCCTATGGCCGGCGCTGTAGCGATTTTTGCAAGTCACCCACAAGCATTAGGCTCTTTTTAGCTTCAGCGAGCAATTTCTGGACAAGCGACCGCTGCCCATCGTCCAGCTCCGCCTGCAGCAGCGCTTCGTAATGAGCGATGTTCATCTCGATGATAACTGGGTCCTCTATCATCACCGTACCCCTGCAAGGTGTGTGGGAGCGCACCTTGCTCTTAGCCAGCAGTGGGCCCGCGTAGCATCCCCGCCAATCATGGTACTGCGGCCGAGCAACCGAGTCCGTACCTCATTTACGGCGCCTATGCTACTCGCAACAGGTCATCACACGCCCATCTCCTTTGCGGACTACAAGTCTCAAGTTGAACATGACGGCAGAAAGGTCACCACTCGGCTTAGTATCTCGACCCCATCGAGCCATTACGCTATGAATAGGTGCCGGCAGTTCAGTTTCGCCGACGCCGGATCGCCGCGACGACCTCCACGAGTGCGCCTGCTGTGACGGCCAGCAACCACGTCAGCTCCATGCTCCAGAGCGTGATCCATCCCCGAAGCATGCCGGATCCTGTTCCACCAAACATGGCACGCCCCCTTGAAGCGTGAGGTTTCAGACGGTCTGAGCGCCGTCGACGCTAGAATCCGCGGCCAGACTGTACAGGCCGGCGCTGGAGCGCATTGACGCAGGTCAATGCGTCGACAACCGGAACGGACGATTTTCATCGCCTCGGGCTGATCGACGGACGTGGCGCCGGATTATGCGCTACCCTCCGGAATTCGCCTCCGCCGTGCGGACTCCCATGACATCGGTCAGACGCCTGAAACAAAGCCGGAGACGAGCCTCAAAGCTAGTCACGGCACGATGCGGCCCTGTGGCACCCTGGTACCTCGCCTACCTGATTCTTGGGCTGCTCACCTCTGGCATGCTGCCGTTCCTGCTACCGCTCGTGGTGGCTGGAGGATCACAGTCGCTCGGAACAGTCGCCTATGTGACCGGAGCCTATAACCTTGGGCTGCTGCCTGCGCCGCTGTTCGGCATGCTGGCGGAACGACAGCGACTCTACCGGCCACTGTTCTTCGGCGGGTTCGTCGTTCTTGCGCTGGCGCTTGCCGCCTTCCCGCTGGTCAGAAGCCTGATGCCCTGGTTCCTGCTCGCCTTGACAATCGGCGTCGCCGCAGGTGTCGCGGCAACCATCGCTACGCTGTTCATCGTGGATTTCGCACCGCGCCGTGAATGGGAGTCGCGCATCGGCTGGTTGCAATCCTTTAATGGTACCGGCCAGCTCCTAGGCTTGCTTCTCGCAGGCATGTTCGCCGCCGGGAATTTCGACACGGGCTTCACCGTAGCCGCCTGCCTCGCGCTCGTGGCTGTTGCCGTCGGCGGCATCGGGCTGCCGCTCGATGGACACAAGCAGATCGGCGGCAATCCGCTTGGGCGAATGCCGGTGCAGCCATTGCTGCCCTCGGCGCAGCTCGATCCGGCGCTTGGCGGCTTGTTGAAGCATTCGCACCACTTGCAAAAGGCCGCGCTGCAGGGCTTGCGCAAAGGGGTGCACGGGGCCTTCTGCCGCTTCCTGCTCGCGTGGTCGGCGTACAATTTCGGTGTCGCCGGTTTCTTTGCCTACTATCCGCTGGTTATGCGGGAAAGCTACGGCAGCCCGCCGGTGATAACAGCGATTGCCTATGCCGCAGCCGCCGGCGTCGGTATCTTCTTGTTCGTTGCCACTGGTCGCCTGGCGATCCGCTATGGCTGCGCGAGCGTTTTTCAGGCCGGTTTGGCGCTGCGTCTGCTCGGCTTCGCTCTTCTCGGCGTGCCGTTCGTCATTGCCATTCCGGGGGCGACCGTTCTGGCGCTGGCGGGCTTCGTGCTGGCGATGCTAGCATGGCCGGTGCTGAGTGTCTCCGGCACCAACCTTGCTGCACGATTGACGCCGATCGGTGAGGGGGCAGCGATCGGACTGCTCGGCGCGACCGGCGCCTTGGCCACGGTGGCCGGAACTTTTGTCAGCGGGCCGCTCGTGCACGCGTTCGGTTACGGCGTCGTGCTGCCGCTTTCCGTCATCGGCATGGCTGCTGCCGAGTTGCTCATGCTGGGGTGATATCGCCAGACACGGCCGATCAGTCCCGGTGTCGAATCATCTAGCGCCGCAGCCGCCGGTGCGGTGCAGCAAAGCCGCCGCCTCGCGGTGCGGACAGGCTGTCCTCGATCCCGACAAGTGGAGACTGCCAGTAGGACCCTTGCATTGATGCAGGTCAAGCGTCCTGGCAGCAGGGAGCGGCCGTGGTGGCAAACGGCACGCCGTTGTCGAAGTTGATGCAAATCAACGCAAACAAGACTGATACGCGGCATGCTGCGCTCCATCGAAGGAGCCATGCCCGACCTCACCCGCGTCCAAGGTTTTACGCCCAGGAAGGACTGTTGTTATGCCTGATGCGCCGGCGATCCGCGCGCTCGCACTCAGTCGGCTCTATCGACCCGCTGCTATCGATGCGCTGGAGTTCGCGTCCACCGCCGAACTCGCGCCGCTGCCCGGATTGGTGGAGCAAACCCGCGCGCAGGAAGCGATCCGCTTCGGCACCGGCATTGGCCAGCGCGGTTTCAACATCTTTGCCATCGGCGCGCCCGGCAGCCGCATCCGCCAGTCGGTGCGTGCCTTGTTGGACGAAGCGGCCCACCAACGCCAGCAATGCGACGACTGGGTCTATGTCAACAATTTCACCGCCCCGCACCAGCCGCGCGCGCTGTCGCTGCCGTCCCGCCGCGCCCCTGCCTTCGCCCAGGCGATGCACACGCTGGTCGAGGACCTGAAAGTCTCGCTGCCGGCGATCTTCGAAAGCGAGGATTACCAGAAGCGCCGCGGGGCCATCGAGCAATCCATCCAGCAGAAGAACGAGGGCGCGCTCGCTGCGCTGAACGAGAAAGCGCAGGCACGCGGCATCGTGATCCTGCGCACGCCGATGGGCTTCGCCATGGCCCCGGCGCGCGACGGAAAGGTGGTGCCGCCCGCCGACTTCAACAACTGGCCTCAATCAGAGCAAGAGCAGGTGCGCGCGGCCATCGGGGACCTGGAGAAGGACCTGGAAGAAACCTTGCGTGCACTGCCGCGCCATGAGAAGGAACAACGTGATGCCGTGCGCGCGCTGGACCGCGACACGGCGAAGTTCGCCATCGCCCAGGCATTCGAAGAGCTGAGGACGGGCTTCGCCGATCTGCCACAAGTGATCGAGCACATCGAAGCCACGCGAGCCGACATCCTGGAAAACCTGCCCTTATTTCTGCAGGCCGCCGCGGCGGCGGCGGAAGGTGCGCTGGCGGAAATGCATGTTGGCGGTCCGTTTGACCGCTATGAAGTGAACGTGTTCGTCACCCAGGTCGACCATTGCGCGCCGGTGGTTGAGGAACTGCACCCGACGCTCGGGGACCTGCTCGGCCGCGTCGAGTACCTGCAGATGCAGGGCGCACTGGTCACGAATTTCCGTTTGATCAAAGCCGGTGCGCTGCATCGCGCCAATGGTGGCATGATCCTGATCGACGCCCGCGCCTTGCTGACCGAGCCGTTCAGTTGGCCAGCGCTGAAGCGCGCGCTGATGCGCGGCGAGATCGTCATCGAGGACGTCTCGCGCTTCATCGGCCTCACGACCACGGTATCGCTGGAGCCGGATCCGATCCCGTTGGACGTCAAGGTCGTACTGTTCGGCGACCGGATCCTTTATTACCTGCTTTCTGCCCTGGATCCGGATTTCGCGCAGCACTTCAAGGTGCTGGCGGATTTCGAGGACGACACCGACCGCACGCCGGCCAACGAGGCGACGCTGGCGCGGCTGATCGGAACCATCGCGGCGCAGGAGGGTCTGAAGCCGCTGGACCGCGGGGCGGTCGCGCGCGTCATCGAGCATGCGGCCCGCATCGCCGAGGATGCCGCGAGGCTGACGCTGCTGGGTGAGAAGCTGCGCGATCTGATCGCCGAAGCCAGTCACTGGGCCGCCGGCGCACAGGTGACGCGCGCCGATGTCGAGCAAGCGTTGGAGCAGCAGCGGCGTCGTGCGGCACGGGTGCAGGAACGCAGTCGCGGAATGATCCTGCGCGACATCGCGCTGATCGAAACCGCCGGCAGCCGCGTCGGCCAGGTGAACGGGCTTTCGGTGCTAAGCCTGGGCGATCACAGTTTTGGGCGGCCGTCGCGCATCACCTGCCGCGTGCGGCCGGGCGGCGGCAAGATCGTCGATATCGAGCGCGAGGTGGAACTCGGCGGCCCGCTGCATTCAAAGGGCGTGCTGATCATGGCGGGCTTCCTCGCCGGGCGCTATGCGTTGGATACGCCGATGTCGCTCTATGCCAGCCTGGTGTTCGAGCAATCCTATGGCGGGGTCGATGGCGACAGCGCTTCCTCGGCCGAGCTCTATACGCTGCTGTCCGCACTGGCGGAGATACCGCTGCGGCAAGACCTGGCGGTGACTGGGTCGGTGAACCAGCACGGCGTGGTGCAGGCGATCGGTGGCGTGAACGAGAAGATCGAAGGGTTCTTCGACATCTGCGCCGCACGCGGACTGACCGGCACGCAAGGCGTGCTGATTCCCGCCGCCAACGCGCAACATCTCATGCTGCGTGCCGATGTCGTGGAGGCATGCGCCGCTGGCAAATTCTCGATCTGGCCGGTGGCGACGATCGATGAAGGCATTGCCCTGCTTACCGGCGAGGCAGCCGGTGAGCGTAGTACCGCCGGCACTTGGCCGGAAGGCAGTCTGAACCGAACGGTGGAAGAGCGACTGAAACAATTTGCCAAGGCGCGCAGGGAATCCGGCGAGGATCGTACAGGTAGCGACAACACATGAGCGGCGACAGTGAACATGGTCATCGCCGATTGATCGTGGAAATGGGCCACGGCACGGCGGACGCGCGCACGCTGCGAGCGGTGGCGGACCTGGCGGCGCTGTTGCATTGGGATCTGCATGGCTTGTTCATTGAGGACGAGGCATTGCGCAGCCTCGCCGAATTGCCCTTCGCACGCGAGCTGCGCTTGCCAGGGCATGAATGGCAGAAGATCGATCCCGACCGCATCGCCGCCGAGCTGCGTGGGGCGGCGGCGCACGCGCAGCGCTTGCTGCGTCAGGTCGGCGCTGCCGTGGGCGTGCCCCACGCTTTCGAAGTGCGCCGTGGCGACCCGGCCAAGACGTTGGCCGCGGTTGCGCCGGCGACCGACGTGTTGGTGGTCGCCACGCCGACAACCGCCGCCGCCCGGTTGGCACACGGCATGACGCGGGTGCACTCGGCGGCGCATGAATCAACGGCGTCGTTGCTGCTGCTTCCGAAGGGATTCGCGCCGCACATCGGGCCGGTGGCGGCCTTGCTTGCAAGCGCCGATGATCCCGCCCTGGCCGTGGCGGCGCGGGCGGCGATGAACATCCGTGAACATCTGTTGCTGCTGCTGCCGGATGGCGACGCGGTGCCGGGAGAAGCTGCTCTTCAACGCGCGGTCTCGCTGGGCGTGCCGAAAGCGCGGGTGGCAAAGCGTGCGTTGAGCAGCCTCCGCCCGGAGGACGTTCTGCACGCGTTGGGTCATGTGGGGGAGCGTCTGCTGGTCCTGACTCGCGATGCGTCGCCCGCCGGAGACCTGGTAGCGGCCTCGCGCGTTGCTTCAGACCGCGCCGTCGCGGTGTTGCTGCTGGTGCCCAACTAGAATCGGTAGAGCTGACCGGAAGTACGTCATGTCTCAGTCTTGTTCGGACGTGCGCCTAATAGAGTAGGATCGTTCCATGAGTTTCAAAGACGTCCTTGTCTATCTAGATGGCTTCGAAGGAACCGAAGCCACAATGCAGAGCGCGGCCCAGTTCGCCAGCCAGCACAAGGCTAAGTTGACCGGGCTCCATGTTATCGGATATCCGCTGCCAAGTCAGACTGGGGTCTACTTCGATAGTACTCGCGGTTCGCTGAGTTCTACCGAAACATTGGCGATGATTCGTGAGTCCGCGTTAGCGACCGCACGCCGCGCCGAAGCGGTCTTCTTGAAGCATCTGCGGGCTGAGGAACTTATCGGGGACTGGCGCACTGCCGAAGGAATGGTTGCATATACGGCAAGCGTCGCCGCGCGCAGTTTCGATCTGACCATAGTCGGCCAAATCGACGCTGCGCATCCCCCGCTCGGCTCCCGAAAACTCGTCCCGGAGGCATTACTTCTCGAGTCAGGTCGCCCGGTACTGATCATACCCTTCCGCGGCCAGCACGCGAAGATCGGTACAAGAGTGCTCATCGCTTGGGACGGTAGCCGCGAGGCTACTCGCGCCCTCAATGACGCTGTCCCACTTCTTGAAAAAGCCGCATTGGTAGCGGTCGTTACGCTGCGCCAAACGGGAGGCGATACCGCTGCCACGTGTGCCGATCCGACAGTGGTCGTATCTCACGTGGCACAACACGGGATCCAGGCCGAAGCGCTGCATCGACAAGTCAAAGGCGAGCGGGTCGCGAAGGCGCTCATGAGGTATGCGGCGGAAATGAAAGCCGATTTGCTCGTGATGGGTGGATATGGCCATTCGCGCCTTCATGAGATCATCGTTGGCGGGACAACGCGGGGAGTGTTGCGCAACATGACGATTCCAGTACTGATGTCCCATTGATGCGAGCGACGGTCAGAGGCAATGAGTCACCTACTTATATTCGACTATCGCCTGCCCTGCCAGAGCTGCAGGCGCGCATGACCTTGATGTATTCCGCTGCCTAGACGATTATTCCACGGGTCGTCGCCGGTGCCGTGGACCTCATGGTGGGCGGCTCGTTCATGACCCCCCGGCGATGTCGGGATGTTGCTGGAATGGCAAAAAAAGATGTTGCCCGTCGTCGGCGCTCAACGCCGGTTGAGAAAGCCAGGAGGACCGTGATGTGACGCAGCTATTTTCTTCCATCAGTGGGTGATCCGGCCGGCTTCCCCCAGGACGACCGACAACAAGGCTCTCGTCGTCACGGTCATCGCCGCCAATCACGATGCTTGCAGGGGCTTCGGAACCAAACGGGTGTCGGTCGACATGCGCTATATCCTGGGGAGGCAAACCGCCCTATCGATTGTCATACCTGTCTTGTTTTTAACAGCAAAATGAATGCCGATCGTTAACCTAGATCAATGTGGCCCGCCGGCTAAGCATTGCATATTGAGCGGTGGCGGGGGTACTAGTGTTGCGACCCTGACGCTTCGCTCACGATGACAGCGAATCGTCCGGGCTCGAAGCGTCAGAGTCAGAACACTAGGACAGCGCCGACCTCGAAGGCAGTGTGTCGCCGCATTGATCCGCTGCATCGACGCGGCCACTCGGGAAGAGGCGAAGTGCGAGGGCGACGAACGGATCGGCGTACAGACTCTCAAGCACGCGATCGAAGCGCCGACACGGCAGATTGCGGGGGATTCGGCAGTCGATATCGTCGTCGCATCCCGCATGATCAATAGCGAAGGTACCTACAGATTCGATGCGGCGCGGATGGAGCATGTCGATTTGTTCGAGGCTGGCATTGTCAATCCAACCAGGGTCGTCCGTGTCGCGTTGGAGAACGCCGTATTCGTGGCAAGCGTACTGCTTTTCGCTGAGGCAACGATGACCGAAATACCCGAAGAGAAGAATGAGCGTACTGTCGAGCCGGAGATGGCAAATTGATAGGAGAGGATTCTCTCATTGCCCGGCCCTACCTACCTGTCGAAACTTAGGAACACGCAGCGGGACGATACGATGAATAACACTGATTCCAAAACCGACCAAGCGATCCTCGTGCTCAATGCGGGGTCATCGAGTATCAAGTTCTCGCTGTTTTCGGCACTGGAGCGGCCCGAGCGGCATGGTCTCCTCTGCGATGGCGCCGTCGCCGGCATTGGCCACCCCGAGCATTTCACTGCCAAGAATGCGGCTGGCAAGATCCTGATTCAACAAACCCTCGCCGCCAGCACCTCACACGAGGACGCGCTCGCATCTCTCCTGCGATGGATCGGCAGCCAATTCGCAACCGTGATGCTGATTGCCGCCGGACACCGCGTCGCGCTGAGCGGTACCAAATACGGCGGTCCGGTGCGGATCAACCCGGAGGTCATTGCCGATCTGCGCGCTCTCAATCCCTTCGCGCCGCTCCATCAGCCGCATCACCTGGCGGCGATCGACGCATTGGTAAAGCTGCATCCGGGATTACCGCAATTTGCCTGCTTCGACACGTCGTTCCATGTCACCCAGCCAAGGGTTACGACACTCTTCGCCTTGCCACGTGCGCTTGCTGACGAAGGCGTACGGCGCTATGGCTTTCACGGCCTTTCTTACGAATACATCACATCGGTGCTGCCCGACTATCTGGGTGCCGAAGCCGCTGAGGGGCGTGTCGTCGTCTGCCATCTCGGCAGCGGGACAAGCATGTGTGCCATCCACCAGCGCAAGAGCGTCGCGACGACGACCGGCTTTACCGCGCTCGATGGTTTGCCGATGAGCCGACGCTGTGGCAATCTCGACCCCGGTGTGGTGCTCTACCTGCTTCAGCAGAAGGGCATGAGCGCCGACGAGGTCAGCCATTTGCTCTATTACGAGTCCGGTCTGCTGGGCATGTCGGGCGTTAGCGACGACATGCGCGAGTTGCTCGCCAGCGCAGACCCGCATGCAGCGGAGGCCATCGACGTATTCGTCTGTCGCATCGGTCGAGAGCTGGGGGGCCTCGTTGCTTGCCTCGGGGGGCTTGACGCCTTGGTATTCACGGCAGGGATCGGCGAGAACGCCGCGGCCATCCGCCGTCGCGTCTGTGAGGACGCCGCCTGGATTGGCGTCAAACTGGATCCGGCAGCCAACGAGGCCGGTGGACCGTGCATAACCCGGCGCGACAGTGCCGTTTCATCATGGGTCATTCCGACGAATGAAGACTTGATGATAGCGCGTCATTGCTGGAGCCTCCTCGGCGGTGACAATCGCAGCGACGGCGCCGATATTGTGCGGCAAGGCGAGATATCTTGATCTTGGTCGGCGAACTGGATGGTAGCGAAATATGCAGCGCGCCATAGTGTTCCATAGCCCGCCTCCGCCGATGACACTGCCCCTGAGCCTGTGCTCTCTGCTCCCTGGCTACGGCGGCACGCCGAACTGGCCACGCAAATGTTGTGAGTATGTATTGCAGAAACGGGCAGCCAACGATTCAGGCCGGATTTCTTGTGAATCATTGATCTAGGTTAACGCCGGACGCGAACAACCGCGCTATACACCGCCCCAGGGCGGTTATCTGCGACTTCCCGCGCGCGGGTCGTTGGGGATTTATCGCGGTTGTTCGGGGAAAAGATCATGTCATCCTCCAATGCCCAAACCAAAGCAGATGTGGCGGGTGCGAGGCCGGTGTATCCATACTTGGCATGGCTGCTTGCATTGCCGTTCATCGGGATGCTCCTGCCGCAGTTGTTCAACTACCGCGAGCCCTCGCTCGACGGAATGCCGTTCTTTTACTGGTACCAACTGCTCTGGATCCCGGTGACCTCACTCCTCACCTGGATCGTTTACCGGTGGGGCACATCAGACCAGCACAAAGGGGAGTAACGGCCGTGGCACGCATCGTATTCACCACGCTCTTCGTTCTCGCCCTTGGCATAGGATTCCTCGCCTCGGGCTGGAAGCGATCCGATCTGAACAAGCTCAATGAATGGGGCCTGGGTGGACGGCGCTTCGGTATCGTCCTGTCCTGGTTCCTGATGGGCGGCGACCTCTACACGGCCTACACGTTCATCGCAGTACCGGCGCTGGTCTTTGGTGTCGGCGCGCTCGGATTCTTCGCCGTGACCTATTCGGTTATCATCTATCCGCTACTATTCCTTACCTTCCCCCGGCTTTGGCAAGTCGCACACAAGCACGGCTACATCACGGCTTCAGAATACGTGCGCGGCCGGTTCGGCAACCGCTGGCTCGCGCTGGCCATTGGCGTGACCGGCATCGTGGCAACCATGCCATACATCGCTCTCCAATTGGTCGGGACGCAGGTCGTGTTTGGCGCGGTCGGCTTTGTCGGCAACGGCTGGCTGGCCTATTTGCCGCTGATCATCTCATTCGCCGTCCTGGCGGCCTTCAGCGTCATGAGCGGACTGCGCGCCTCGGCCTTCATCGCAATCCTGAAAGGCGTGCTTATCTTCACCACGGTCTTCGTCGCGATCTTCGTCATTCCCGGCAAATTGGGCGGCTACGGCGCGATCTTCAGCGCTGTCCCATCGAAGTTTGTGCTGCTGGATTGGCCGACGGCAACGAACCTGGGATCGTTCAGCGCCTTCTCGACCTTGGCGCTCGGCTCGACGTTTGCCTTGTTCCTCTATCCGCATTCTGTGACCGGTCTGCTGAGTTCCGCCAGCAGCCGTGTGATCCAGCAGAACGCCATCATTCAACCGCTCTTTACGCTCCTGGTCGGGTTTCTGGCGATCCTCGGTTTCGTGGCCATTGCCGCCCATGTCGGCACCGACCCGGCCTTCGCGGACGGCTTCAAACAATACGGACCGTCCTACGCCCTGATCGCCTTGTTCATAAAATACCTGCCTGACTGGTTCGTCGGTGTCGCATTCGCGGGTATCGCCATCGGTGCACTGGTCCCCGCCTCGGTAATGGCCATCGGCTCTGCGAACATCATCACACGCGACATCTGGGGGGAGTTCGTTCATTCTGGCACCGCCGAATCGCGTCAGGCTTCAGAGACGTCGATCGCCAAGATCTTCGCCTTGCTCATGGTCGTCGCGGCTTTGGTCTTCGTCATGGCCATCCCATTGCAATACGTGATCCAGTTCCAGCTTCTCGGCGGCATCTGGGTGATCCAGACACTTCCTGCCGTCGGCATGAGCCTGTTCTTGCGGCGCCGGCTGACGGCGGGCGGATTGCTCGTCGGCTGGCTGGTCGGCGTCGTGTCGGGCACCTGGATGGTGGCATCGCTCGGCTTCACAGCGAGCGTTTATCCACTTCATCTCTTCGGTATCACGATTCCCTGCTACATCGCCCTCTCCTCGGGCCTGTTGAACCTGATCATTTCCATGATCCTGACGCCCCTGTTCAGGGCATCGGAAACCGGCCACGACGAGACCGCGGTCGCCGACTACGCGGCGGAATAAAGGAGATCTCCCATGACAACCACCACCGCGCATTTTGATATCAACTACACGCGCTATATAGATCCGGCCGGCGCACTGGTGCAGCCTCTGCCGAACGGCGTCGATGGCGCGACCTTGAAGGCCCTCTATCGCGCCATGATACGCGCCCGGACATTCGATGCCAAAGCAGTGGCGCTGCAGCGTACCGGTCGGCTTGGTACCTACGCATCCTCGCTCGGCGAGGAGGCCGTTTCGGTAGGTCTGGCCAGTGCCATGCGGTCCGATGACGTCCTTGTGCCAAGTTTCCGCGAACATGGCGGCCAACTCTGGCGTGGTGCGACACCGATCGAATTGTTCCTGTATTGGGGAGGCGACGAGCGAGGAAACTTCTTCGCCAAGGCGCCCAACGATCTGCCGAACTGTGTGCCCGTGGGCAGTCATCCGCCCCATGCCGCGGGCATCGCCCTGGCGATGAAGCTGCGTAAGGAATCACGCGCTGTCGTCTGCGTCTTCGGCGATGGTGCCTCGTCGAAAGGCGATGTCTATGAAGCAATGAATATTGCCGGCGTCTGGGCTGTGCCGGTCGTGTACGTCATCGCCAATAACCAATGGGCGATTTCCGTTCCCAGGCAGAGCCAGTCGGCGGCAGCCACCCTGGCGCAGAAAGCGATCGCAGCCGGAATCCCGGGCGAGCAAGTGGATGGCAACGACGTGGTTGCGGTGCATGCGGTCATCGCGGCCGCCCTGGAGCGCGCGCGACAGGGAGGTGGCGCCCAGTTGGTCGAGGCAGTGACCTACCGGCTGGGCGATCACACCACATCAGACGACGCCAGCCGTTACCGCAAAGATAACGACGTGACACTGCATTGGCAGGAAGAGCCGGTCCGGCGCCTCCAGCAATACCTGACCACGGCCGGCCTCTGGACCAAGCAAGACGAGGATGCCTTGCTGAAGGAAATCAACACGGAAATCGATGCGGCGGCGGACGCCTATCTGGCGACCCCGGAACCGGACCCCGCAACGATCTTCGATTACACGTACGCAACGCTGCCAAGCGACCTGCTGGCACAGAAGCAGGCAGCCCTGTCACCAGCGCCGATGCGCCAGGCCGCGGAGTAGACCATGACCGAAACAACATTGGTAAAGGCCGTCAACCTGGCGCTCGCCCGGGCGATGACCGAAGACGAACATGTCATCGTCCTGGGTGAGGACGTGGGAAAGGACGGCGGCGTGTTCCGCGCCACCGATGGCTTGTTCGCCCGTTTCGGCGCCGACCGCGTGCGCGACACGCCGCTCTCGGAAGCGGTGATCGGCGGCATCTCGGTCGGTCTGGCTCTGGCCGGCTTCAGGCCGGTTGCCGAAATCCAGTTCAGCGGCTTCATCTATCCGTTGATCGATCAGATCGCCAATCACGCATCCCGGTTTCGCACGCGCACGCAAGGACACAAGACCTGCCCGGTCGTCGTCCGCGCTCCCAATGGCGGGGGGATCCATGCGCTCGAACATCATTCCGAGAGCCCTGAGGCAATGTTCGCCCACATTCCCGGCCTTCGTGTGATTGTTCCGTCATCGCCGCGCCGGGCCTATGGCCTGTTGCTGGCGGCCCTGCGTGGTCCCGATCCCGTGGTCTATCTCGAACCGACAAGACTCTATCGCGCGGCGCACGAGGAGATGGAGGACGACGGCAAGGACCTGCCCGTCGACCGTTGCTTCGTCCTGCGTGAAGGCACGGATGTCACGCTTGTCGCCTGGGGTGCCATGGTGGTCGAGGCCCTGAAGGCCGCTTCGCAGTGGGAGGCGAAGGGTACCAGTACCGAGGTCATCGATGTCGCGACGCTGAAGCCCTTCGATGCCGAGACCGTCATCAACTCTGTCAAGAAGACCGGCCGCTGCGTCATTGTCCAGGAGGCACCGTTGACCGGTGGATTTGGTGGCGAAATAGCGGCCAGAGTCGCGGAGGGTGCGTTCAGTTCATTGCTCGCCCCAATCGTGCGCGTGGCGGGTTTCGACACTGTCATGCCGTTGCCGAAGCTCGAAAATTTGTATTTGCCGGACGCGGCGCGCATCGGTGTCGCGCTCGATCGCGTGTTGGCCTACGCATGAGCACGTTCAACCTCCCCGACCTTGGCGAAGGTCTGCAGGATGCCGAGATCGTCGCCTGGCATGTCGGTGAAGGCGATCATGTGGTCGCCGATGCACCGTTGGTTTCGGTCGAGACCGAAAAGGCGGTCGTCGAGGTGCCGTCGCCGCGTTCGGGCTATATCAAGCGTTTGCTCGCTGCCACGCATGACCGGGTGAAGGTCGGTGCTCCGATCGTCGAATTCGAAGACGAAGCACATGCTGACACCGGCACGGTAGTCGGCGATCTCGCTGCCAAACCCCCCGTTAGCGCGCCGCCGCCTCCCACGCCCGCCGTTGCAGGTCCGCCACCCAAGGCCTCCCGCACGAGGACGCTGGCGTCTCCGGCGATCCGGGCTCTGGCCCATGAACGCGGCATCGACCTGACCGGCATTGCTGGGACCGGGCCTGGTGGCACGATTACCCATGCGGATCTCGACCGGGCCGCTGCCGGGCCAGAGCGCGCTACGGAGCCCGCGGCGGGACCGATCGTACTTACGGGTATCCGGCGCACGATGGCCATCAACATGGCCAAGGCTCACGCCGAGGTGGTCCCGGCGACGTTATGGGACGAGGCCGATATCGGATTGTGGTGGACCGGCCATGGCGACATCACCGTCCGATTGGTGCGAGCGATCGTTGTTGCCCGGGCGGCAGTGCCGATTCTGAATTCCTTGTACGATGGTCAGGCGATGGCGCTACGGACTCTGGAGCAGGTCGATTTGGGCATCGCGGTCGATTTTGAAGGGGGGCTGATCGTTCCGGTGGTCCGTGACGCCGCCAGATGGGATGCTACTTCATTGCGTGCCGAAATTGACCGCCTGAAAACATCCGCCCGCGCCCGTACTGTAGCTCCCGCCGATCTGCGCGATCCGACGATGACGCTATCGAACTATGGTATGTTGGCAGGTCGCCAGGCGGCCCTGGTTGTGGTTCCGCCACAAGTTGCAATCGTCGGTGCCGGCCGGATTTACCAACAAGCGATACCAGGCGCCGGCACTGTCGCGTTCACGCACGTCTTGCCGATGTCGATCACCTTCGATCATCGGGTCGCTACCGGCGGTGAGGCTGGCAGATTCCTGCGTGCGATGATCGATGATTTGCAACAATACAACTAAGCGCGGAGAACTCACATGCTGACCGATAATGTGGCTCGCCAACAGCAACTACAGGCCATTGTCATCCGATTGGGGCGGGAACTCCCAGGTCCACTTGGCGGGTTCAACAACATGCACAAAGGTGCCATGAGGGAGGGGGTACTTTCGCCCAAGTTCAAGGAATTGATGGCTTTGGCGATCGCCGTGGCAACTCGTTGCGAGGATTGCATTTCGTGGCATGTGCACGACGCGCTGAAAGCGGGTGCCAGCCGGGCTGAGGTGCTCGAAACCTTGGGTGTCGCGCTTCTCATGGGTGGCGGCCCGGCGCTGATGTACGCGTGCCACGCAGTTGAAGCGCTGGATCAGTTCGCGGCTGGTGCTCAGGGTTGAAGGGCATCGAGGTCGTCACTGCGTGGAGCCACCGCGCGACGGCGGACACTGCGTGGAGACTCCGCGTTCGCGCCGCTGAGCGCCGATGCGTCAGTTTTGAGCAAGCGTAAGCCGGCTCTAGGTCGGCCGCTCGCTTCGTGGCTTCAGCTGCGACGTAGTTCAGCAGCCTTCGGGTCCAAGAAGCTTCGAGAACTCCGAGCACGGCGGCCTCTACGTGGTCATCAGAGGCGACGTTCCCAGAGAGGATCTCTTCTAGCCGACCGACGGACACTGCTATAATGCGAGTGCGCTTAACGTAGATCAAGGTCTTTCACAGGCCCATCCATTATGTAGCGATATAGAGCGTGTGCCGAAAGCGAGTTACCCGCCGTACGAGCGGCGCTCCACGGACTTCGAGGCGAGATGGGACCACCTCTGACCAAACGCTACATTTGCCTTACAGAAAAGGAGACATAGATGTCTAGAACCATTCGAGAGCTTGCAGTTGCCGCTGGATTACTCGCCGCCGTCACGGTGTCGGGGATGCCGGCATCAGCCCAGGAGCTACACGTCAAAGCAGGATTTCTCACCTGTCATACGTCGAGCGGCTGGGGGTTCGTCTTCGGTTCGTCGCGCCTGCTCGCATGTGAATACTCATCGGGCGCCGGAGCAGGCGAGGACTATACCGGTTCAATCACCAAGTTCGGAGTGGACATCGGATATCTGAAGTCAGCGGTTGGGATCTGGGCGGTCTTCGCCCCAACTGCCTCGCTGGCTCCCGGATCGCTCGCGGGTAACTATGCTGGCGTCACCGCCAGTGCCGCCTACGGTATTGGTGGCGGCGCCAATGTGCTTGTCGGCGGGTCCGGCAATCATATTATGTTGCAGCCCGTAAGCATTGAGGGCGATAGCGGTCTTAATGTTGCAGCCGGTATTGCCGCGGTTGAAATCAAGGCAGGGCGGTAGATGATAGAACACGCCCAGACCGGGCCGCCGTCAGAATGTTTTGTCCGAGCCCGCGGGCGGAGCGTTGTGGCTGTTATTTGTAATTGTTCGGGTACCCGCGCTCGACGACTGACCAAGCGGGGAGACGGCGGATACCACGCCGTCGCATGTGTGGGCGAGGATAGTTGCTACGTATGGGGTCCCGGGGGTGACTGTGCCGGGTGAAGGCGAACCCGTCCTGGTCACGCTGGTTGAACAGAGTACGGGCGGAATCGTGCTGCGCTGATTTGTCCCGCGTCGAGGGATCTTTGGGTAGGCATTGTTCCGGCGATGACTGGGGCAGGCTCAACTGGTCCGAAACTGGTTGGGAAACATGAGCGCCGACCGTCCCAAAATGGCCCCATATCGATTTGGTGCACTGCGAGCTGTATGCTGACCGAATGTATTCTGACGTTGTGGCTTGCTCTCGCGCTGATGAAGAACGGGAAAAGAAAGTGAGTTCCTATGATCGGACTTGAGTTCTCACCTCGGAGATATGCTTTCAGCGTGGTTGTCGGGTCGCTTGTTGCATTGGCCCCGCGGGTGTCAGCAGGTCAGACGCTATTGAACACTGATGTCGCATGGCCAGGTCGCACACAAGATGATGTTGACCGGATGCATGCCGCCGCCGCGCGGCTGTACGCGGGCCGTTCGATAGGTACGGTCGAGCGGTGGCGCAGCCCCGACTCCAAAGATGCCGGAGAGGTTAAACTGGTCCAATCCTTCACTGCGCATGCGATGCCGTGTCGCACGCTGGATTACACAATCCGGGGTTACACGCGACAAACCCAGCCACTATGTTATAAACTGGTGCATGGTCTCCGAAGGCTCATGGAAGATAGTTTAACTCGTTCCGCCACGCTGAGTAGGCTGTCGCTCATCGAACGACCCCGGCTCATGGCCTCGGCATAAATGGCTCGCCTGCGCGAGTGGGACCGAGACTTCAACGGGATCCGATTCGCCATGAGGGTACGAGGGCATCTCCTGGTTTGCATCGCTCTGTCAGCTCTGGGCTGCTGCACGAGCACGAGTTCTGCGCCGTACTCGGGCGAACCGACGCTTCCACGCTAGTCGATGCAGCACATGCTGGCTGATGTGCTCGCAATTCGTACGTTCTTATACGGCGGTGGCACCCAGTTCGACACCAACCAGGCGGCCACGGACCTGGTATCCTGGTCACAGGGTATGTCGGAACTTCTCCCACCGGGCGCGGCCTCGAACGAGTATGTTGACATGAATCCTGACCTGACCGGGTTCGCACTGCCCCAGCCACGATGGAGCGAACAGCAGGATCGCTCCAGACGGCCGGGCAAACGGGCAATCGACCAGTAATCGGTGACTAACTCTCGGCAACCAGACGCGACGGTTGCGGCTTCTGCCATCTCACTAAAACTCGCTATTGCCACATGTATCGCATCAGGCTGTTTATCTGGATCAATGTCCCTGACCATGTCCAGAACATATAAGACCAATCCAAGCGCAAGTGGCGGTGGCTAAGTGATGGCGCTTCATTCCGGCTACGTCGCGGAGCTAATTCTTAATCTGGGTTAAGGCCTCGGTCCGCGGTCGAGTTCATGATAACAATCGAATGCACCGTCGTTACCGGACACCAGGGCGCAATGCAGATAAGTCGTAGTTGGCCGCTTGACACCAAGGCGGAACGAATTCGATGGAGCACGAGATGTTGCGCGTCACGATAGACATCTTCTCCGGCCGCCCCAATCCGACATGGATCGTCGGCGCCGACCAGTCTGCTCCGATTCTGCGCGAGATTGCACTGCACCCGGGTATCGTGGTCGACTCCTCCCATGAAATCGGCGGGCTCGGATATCGCCGTGTAATACTCGATCAACTGGACGGCCGAATGGTGCAGGAATACGGGCTTCCGCGCGCCTTCGCCATCGCCGACGCGGCGACGGACTGCGACACGAAGGGTATCGAGATCGCCCAGAAACTCATTGATGGCGCCGCACTTCAGGGTTCGAGTGTTGGTGGTCCGACTGGCGGCGGCGATGCCATTATGACGGCGGATACCCGCAAGTTCTTCTCATGTCAGATAGGCCGTGCCACTCGTCCTGCTACGATGATGCCAGCGCCGGCTGATGAGCTTCCTCCAGAAACTATGCTACCCTCGTTATCGAGCTATGAGACCACGCCGTTCGAGGCGGATCCCTGGAACGATCCGACGCATATCCGTTGCAATAATTGTTATGCCTACGCGGCCAACCGGCGCACGGATACATTCGCGCAGCCTGGGCGTGCGTCAGGGCGCGAGCCGGCCTCGTTCACGTTCGAGGAGATCATGGAAGCAGCCGTCAACGACGGAGCTGTCGACGCTGCCAATGGTGCGAACGCAACTGAAGCGCCGCGCTACCTGGTTGCTTTATTCATTTGGCCCGGCCATGACTATCATTGGTATAGGCTGCACTCGGACGGCTCGTGGGGTCATAAGCCCGGCACCAAACCCGTGCGGACGGTTGATAATGTGGGTACCTCAATTCTCGATCCACGCGTTTGCAGCCGAGCGGACTACTCCGATTTCTGCGGATTCCTCATCATCCCGAAGCAGTGCCGCATTCGGTAAAGGAAGAGCCGCCTCTGCATCGCTTCGAAAGTCAGCCGGCAGGGCAGCATTATGCCACAAAGCTGGCGTGCGAGCGCAGGTGTCACCAGTTGGGAGGGATGCTGGCATCGGATTACCGCGGAGGCATTTGGGAGTTTACAGATGGGTCCGGTCATAAGCGGCGTTCACGTGGTTGGCGTCTTCCATAACGTGCAACGATTTCAGGCGGCAATTGACGAATTGCTCGGCTCCGGATTTGCGCAGGACGACCTGACTTTGCTTGCCAGCCAGAAAGCCGTTGAACAGAGGCTTGGGCATCGTTACCACAGCGCGGCCGAGTTGGAAGACAATGCCGACGTTCCAGTTGCCGATTATGTAGCACCCGAACTGATAGAAGATGAAGAGGAAAGCATGGCGGGCACCTTGTTCAGTGTTGGCGCCATAACCGCCGCCACCATGGTCCTCGCTTTCGGTGGCGGGTTAGCGGCGGCAATCGCCGCAGCGGTGTCGGCTGGAGGTATCGGCGGCACGATTGGAGATGAACTTGCCCGCCTGCTCAGTCCGCATTATGCTCATCGGTTCAAGGAGCAGATTCACCATGGGGGTATATTGCTCTGGGTGAGTACCGGTAATTGCTCCCGGACAACGCTCGCAATGGAGATCTTGCTGCGACACGGAGCCGAGGACGTTCATGCTCATGATCTTACACCGGCCGCCGGCGCAAACGTCGATATAAGCCCACAGATGTCGGACCGCGTCGATGAAGCGGAGCAGGAGTCATTTCCGGCAAGTGACCCATCCGCTCTTGCGACCGGATCGAGAATTGGCAGCCCGCGCCGACCCTGATTGCGCTTAGAGCCGATAGCGCTCTTTGGACATTCCGGCGCACGTCCATGCTAGAAACACCCGTATCGGCAGTTGTGAATAACCGAATTGGAGCTCACCCTGTGATAACCGCGCCGATCAAATGCCCGATAACGAATGTGATGCCGGCTGCGGCGAATCCGACAAGCAGTTGTCGTATTCCCGAGGACATGGCGCCACGTCCGGTGAACAATGTCGTGCCGACCCCGATGAGGAAGAGAGTAGCTCCACTCAACACGATACTTGCAAGCACAGCGGCGGTGTTCGCGAGAAGAAAGAATGGTGCCACCGGGAAGACCGCGCCTAGGGCAAATAGAATGAACGACGCTGCTGCCGCTGCCCAAGCCGAACCGCCTAGTTCGCCTGGATCGATCCCTAGTTCCTCCCGTACCAACGTGTCCAACGCCATCGCTCTATCGGCGATCAGCCGCTTCGCGAGTGCTTTCGCCTGGTCCTCGGGGATACCCTTCGCCTGGTAAATGAGCACGAGTTCTTCTTCTTCCTCGTCGGGAACCTGCTCCAGTTCAGTGGCTTCGGTGGCAATCTGGCTCTGGTACGACTCGCGCGCGCTGTTGACCGATAGCCATTCGCCCATGGCCATCGAGCACGCCCCGGCCAATAGTCCCGCCACGCCCGTGATAAGTATCGCATGGGAATTGAGTGCAGCGCCGGCAACGCCCATGACGAGGCTCAGGTTCGATACGAGGCCGTCATTCGCCCCCAATACTGCGGCACGCAGGGCGTTGCCACCCACCGTCCGGTGCCGGCCTTCCAGGCGAGCGATCACACCTCCACTCAGCCCCTGGGGCGCCGAAGCCGCCAGGGTTTCAATGATGCGCGCATGGGACCGTTCTGCGGCGGGCAATCCTGCCGCTATCGCCTCGGGCTGGCGATCGTACTGACTGCTATCGATCTGTTCGAGCGTATTGATCGCCGGGATGACAACCGCCGGCCCAAATCGGCGTGCCAGCCATTCCAGGGCTCTTGTTCGGAATCCAGGCCGCAAATCGGGCGCGTTATGACCAGTTGCGGCGAGCCGCGCTTTCCAGAACGCAGCGTGCTTATCCTCGACGTCGGCGAGCCGCCCGAACACCTGGGCTAATGGCGGATTCTTCTCTATGGTTGACAATGTACGATAAAGCGCTGCGCTGTCGATCTCCCCTTGAAGATTGGCGCAGTACCTTTCTCGTGAACCGCTGACCGTCATGTTCGGTTCTCCGACCGATACGACCGCGACCGGCACCTGCGTTTGGCTATACCTCCGCGATTCAGCGCTTGAGGTTGATGTCGATCCAGTCGGCGAAGGACTGGACAAATTTCTGCAAAAGATCGCGCGTGGCGAGGTTGACCAGGCCGCCCGAGCTGTCGAACAGGGTTGCCGCTCCGCCAATATAAGCTTCGGGCTGTTGCATTGTCGGGACGTTCAGGAACACGAGCGATTGCCGCAGATGATGGTTCGCACCAAAGCCGCCGATCGCACCCAATGACACGCTCATGACGGCGCCGGGCTTTCGATCCCACACACTCTGTCCGTATGGTCGCGATCCGACGTCGAGGGCGTTTTTCAGGACCGCCGGGATCGATCTGTTGTATTCCGGCGTCACAAACAGAACGGCGTCGGTAGCTTTTACCCTTTGCCGGAACGCAACCCACGTCGCCGGCGGGGTAGACTCATTGTCTTGATTATAGAGCGGCAATTGACCGATTTCGATGATCTCGAGCTTCAGAAAAGGCAGCGCCATGGTTGTGATGATGTTTGCAATCTTGCGGTTGTACGAGTCGGTTCGAAGGCTCCCGACAAAGACCCCGACCTTTCTGGTTCCACTCATCGCGTCGTCCCGTTGATTCCAATTCACCGACAAGGCCTATCAGAGCATCTGACGACGCCGAGCGCTTTGATCCAGGTCAAGTCCCTGGCGCGATCGGCACGTTTTCTGTCCAATTTTGCGACATGAGGGGCAGGATGACGATTCGCGGCGACCGCTCGCCGGAGAAGCAGCCGGCAGCATCCGGAAATCACGGCTGCAGAGGTAAAGTCTACGTGCTAATGGCTTACATAACGCCCGTCATCCTGGCGATGGCGAAGCCGATGACCTTACTCATGGCAATCACTATTACGGCGACCGCCGAATGTTTCCAGATCTCCGGAAAGGCCCGGACGCCGCGCGCTTTCGCAAGTAAGTAGCTCAACACCGAGAGTTGCAGGAAGCCCCAAGTCAGGCAGAGATAGGTCGACGTCGATCCCGGAAATGCTACTAAAATGAACACAAAACTCATCGAGACGGACAACCTCGCAAAAAAATTGGCGGTTGTCGTGCGGAACGCGTCCTTTTCCGGCAGTCGCTCGGCTTCCTGATAAATGTGAACGCTCAAAGAATCGGTAAGATTGTCCGCGAACGCGACAATCAAGAGACTCCCAATGAGCGCCTTCTTCGAGGTCGTTGCCGCGTCGAACCCGACAATCAGCCCCATACTGGTGACGATCGCCGCGGTGCTCCCGAAGCTGAGGTTTCTTATGTCCATTCCATGCCAGGCACCTGGGCCTGGGCGTTCGGGACGTGTGACCATGTCGAGTCGAACCCCTCGCGCGAATATCGTCTTGGATCGGAGACGTCCCGGATACGCGGTACCGAACCGTGGCGGAAGATAAATGGGGGAACATCAGGCCGGGTATTCCTGTATGCTGCGATTCTCATCGGTGCCGCCTGCCGTAGCGTGACGTCGCATTTATTCGCTGAATGACGAATCCGGGCCTCAACCTCAGGCATTGTATCGAGATCGCACGATGATTCAGGAAAAAGAGGCCTCCCCACGACGCAATCGTTTTGTTCGCGCGCCAAAGTAGGCTATCTTGATCCACGTTAAAGCAGACACGCGCACATTTGGACACTTGATGTCCTGGGACTCTTATATCTGGGAAGAGAGATGCTCATCAGTCAACGCGCAACCTCCCGTCATGGGTCGCCCACTTGGTTCGTGATTGCCAATGGAACAGAGGCCCGCGTAGCGGTTTTTCGCCCATTCGGCGGATCGAACCGGACGCTATGGAGGGTCAGACTGGCAGCGACTGAAGACGTCGGCGAGCACACGTCACGAGCTATGGGTGCCCAGGGGAAAGGCGCCGACCCAATTTGGCTGAAAGAAGGCGTTCGTCGATGGGACACGGCCCGCCTCTGCTGGCACGTGGCAAGAGTATTGAATGAGGCCTGCCACCGACGCGAATTCGGCGCGCTGGTACTCATCGCTCCCAGACGCGTGCTTCGAACGATCCGAGAAGGGCTTGATCGAGCCACGGTCCGCTGCATTACCAATGAAATTCCCAAGGACCTGACAGGGGTTCAAGATTCGAACCTCGCTCGGAGTCTTGCCACCGTTGCAGTGCTTTGACCCGACTTGAACGACACGCTCGTCAGAGGTGGGTAGCTTGCATGGGACAGCCTGATTCGGCTTCGATATCAGATAGGTCATTCTAGTCGCCCGTCCGAAAGCCTATCTCAACGACGGTCCCTCCTCCATCTGGCGCGCGATACATCACCCGGGCCTCGAGGAGTGCCGCCATGTCAAATGCGACTCCGGAGTCATTTAGGCGTCGGCCAAGGGCCAGCCCGCAGCCATCGTCCGCTACTCTAAGCAATGCCCTGCCATGGTCATGCTGGCGGAGAGTGACGACAATGTTGCCCTCGTCTCGTTCGACAAAACCATGCAGGAGAGAGTTGATCAGGAGTTCAGACGCCGCCAGTACGAGCGCCCGTCGTTTGAATGCCGGCAGGGCGAGACGTTCGATGGCCGTCTGGAGACCCACCTCCCCCGTAATTGGACCGAAGAGCTCAACCACGTCGGATGCTATTGTTCTCAACACACCAGAACATGGCAGAAGTTTACGGTCGTCAATGATGCCCAACGAACGGTACGCCGCGACCAAGTCTACGGCGACCCTGTACGCTCCGATCGCCTCGGTCGGATCCAGCGACGCATGGCAGTCAAGTGCGAACACGAGCCTGACCATGTTGTAGGCCCGGTGCATCGCTTCGTTCACCCAGAGAGAACCGTGTTCCAGGCGCCCATACCCGGAGGGCGGCAATGTCGCCTCGAGAAGAGTCCCGAGTAATGTCTGTCGCAATGTCGATAGCATCGCCGCTTTGGCGGCCATTTGTTCAAGCTGAGAGACGATAGCGCAAGGGTCCTTGCGAGACCTGGTTGGAAACGGCGTTGTCGCGGTTTCTGTGATCCCGCATCGTGTCTGGTGACCCTGGCCGATGGTTCTAACGTCATCCCTCATCGTGGCCACCGGTTCCCTTTACAAAATGGTCGGCATTCGACTCGTTCATGGCGGATGAGCCGGCAGGACGGGCTCTTTCGGATTCGGGAGGTCGTGATCCTCGCGCAGGCGAAGGAAACTCGTGGTCATATTAGACTTTGCCTGCAGTACTGAGTCGTTAACCTATGTCAAACCCTGGGTCCATTTTGTCCAAACGATATCGCGGGCTGCTGAGGTCGACGGCTGTTCCTGGCCCATGATGGGAACGGCTGCACAGCGGGGCTTCGGTTCGCTGAGAACGACCATGCGGCAACAACTGGACCAGAGCCTATGACGAGAGAAAGGTCAGGAGCACGGCTGGTCTCGACTGGGGATTTCCCGACTCCGGGCCAAATGCGATCTGATGCCCTTTGGGGGGGTTCTCAAGCGGCAGATAGTAACCCCGGCAGCCAACAATTGTAACCATTGGATGGGACACCCGCTGCTCGTAAAAAGGCGATTGGATCGAGAACCTCCATCATGTGACTCCTGAGCCGAATTATACGTTGCTCTCGTAGAATGCGAAGCGTGCGACTCACGTGGACTCCGGTCAGGCCTACGGCCTGTGCAATATCCGTCTGGGTGATCGGCAGCGGAACCACCTCGCCTGGCTGATTTGGAAGCCGATTCTGTACCTTGGAAAAGAGTTCGAGCAACAGATGAGCGATCCGTTCCCTGGCCGGTCGTAAACCCAGATTGACGAGGTGGTCGTGAGCGCGAGCCCCGTCAAGGCATGCCTGGCGACAGATAAGAAAAGCCAAACGGGGGTTCTGCACGATATGATTATCTACCAAAGGCCGCGAATAGGCCTGTACTTCGACTGGCGTAATGCATCGTGCGGAGTGGTAGCAAGGAAGGCCAGGGACTGCTTGGAAACCAAGAAAGGCACCAGGGGTTGCAAAATCAATTATCTGAGAACTGCCGTCAGCCAGAAGGCTGACAAGTGCTACCCAACCTTGGAGCACAATGAAGTACCGCGGACAGACTTCCCCTTGGTGGTAAAGTTCAGACCCCGGTGACAAGGACCGCGTCAGGGGCGCCGTGGAGCCTAGCACCGCGAGTTCCTGCCGGATCGCCATTATGATTCTCCTCCTTTGTACGGGACGAGCGAATTCGTACTAGCCCTCTCAGCGACGAGGCGCGCCCAGGTTAGCCGTGCCTCGACGGTTTCTCATTGATTCAGATCAACTGGCTCATGCCCGGGAAGCCGCCCCGGCGCTCTGCATGGGCGGGCATCGTTATCTGACCCCTGGACGCATTGGGATGCAGATGTGGGAGGTGACTGGATCTTTCGTGGGAGCGGGGGAGCGCCTGCCTCCACAAGAAGCATCGCCCGGCGCGTCACCCGATGCTGTTGTGTTCGACACTCGCATTCGCGATGCGAGGTTGCCCGAAATGAGTAAGGCGGCCATAACGCACTGCGTCGATCCACGTTACGCCTCAGTCCGGCAAAACGGCAGCGGCATGCGCAATGTCTTGCTCGGTCTCACGGAGCAAGCCGCCCAGCGCCGCCTGTAGCGATTGAACCACCGATGGCGGCTGCGTACTGGTCAGAGGCGCTGTGACGCTCTCGGTCTTTTGCAGCATGATATGCGGCATCTTGGGTCGTTGGTCCAGCAGAACCAGTGCCAGCTCGGCGCGCGCGATACCGGTGCGCGGATATCCCGTGAATTCAGTCAGCTCGCCTTCAAGTACCAAGTCCGCCGCCAACTGGCTGCCGGGCGATACCACCGCAGCAAATAATCCGGAATCCGCAAGCCACAACCGCAAGGCATCCTCCACGGCTTGTGCCGGAGGTACCGCCCATTGTTCGTAGAAATCAATGTGCAGGCTGCCGTCGGGCAATTTCCATTGCAGGCCGCGTCGCTCCAAGCCGGGGCCGGCCTCGATGCTGCGCACGAGCAAGACCAGACCTCTCGACCGTGACGGCAGCAGCTTCGGGCGCCGAGCCGCCAGGGGCCAATCGCGCCTCCCCAGGTAAGGTTGCTGCGGCAGTACGGAACATCCCGCCAAGGCCGCCACGCCGGCCAGACAGGTCCTCCGCCTCACCGCGTCTGCTCCTCGGATGATCGTGGCGGTGGCGCGCCGAGTAAGACCTGCGCCGGCGCCTGGCGCAACTCTTCAGTGATTTCCCGTAGGTTCTGGACAGTGGCCTGCAAGTCGCGCAGTAGCGGTGCCAGGCCACGCTGCAGGTCTGCGGTGCCGCTGTCTGCATGCTGTGCTGTCGCTTGCAACGCCGCCAGCAGCGGCGGCAACTGCGCTGTTATGCGTGCCAGTTGGTCGGCCGCTTGTGCGCCGCCGGCCAGCAGCCGCCTGGTATTGGGGCTTTGCGCCGTGTCACGCACCGACCGGGCCGTCTGCCGCCACTCGGCGCTCAGCCCGGGCAGATCGGCCGCCTGGACCGCGCCCTGAAGCGTGCGCAGCGTTGCCTGCAGCTCTTCGGCAGTCACATGCACGTCCCCGGTGCTGATCTCCATGTGCAGGTCGTCCAGGAGACGCGTCAGGGATGCCGCTACCGCTGCCATATCCACTGTGTTGAGCTTCGCCAGCACTTGCTGCGCCGCGTCCTGGACCTGCGACAGCGTGCTGGGCATCGAGGGAATATACGCCGCCTTGGGCTGCCATGGCGGAATCTCCGCCGGATAGCCGTCCGGATCGACGAAATCGAGCTCGATATAACTCAAGCCCGTTAGGCCCTGCGACGCCAGGCGAGCACGTAAGCCAAGATTCACGGCGGTAGCAGTGTCCGGCATCGCACCCAGCTTGGCACGATCAAGCTCGTAGCGGACGAACACCTGGCGGTAGCTCGAACGGTCGCGGCGCGACCACGGCGATGCCTCCGTCGTCGGTGGCAATGGCGATATGCCAACTGGCTGATTGTCACCGTATTCTGCGGTGACCAACCCAATGTCATTGACCCGGCCCAAAGTGACGCCTCGATACTTCACAGCCGCACCGACCTCCAGACCCTGGACTGATTCGCTGAAATAGGTTTCGTAGAGGTCCGCATGGCTGATCGTGCGTCCGCCGAAAAACCAGACGAAGCCGAGCGCCAGGACGACCCCGACCAGGATCAGCAGGCCGACCCGTAGCGAGGCGCTGCGCCCCGTCATCGCCCGGCCTCGAGCGGTTCGCGGCGGAAGAATGCGCGCACGGTTGGCAGCACGCTCTCGTCCCGCAAGTGCCGCGGATCGCCCTCTGCGATGAGGCCGCCGGCATCGGGAAAAGCGGCCCGATCGAGCATGATGCAGCGATCGGCCACCGCCATGATCGAAGCGAGCTCGTGCGTCACCACGACGAAGGTAGCGCCGAGGTCGCGCCGCAGGGCCAGGATCAGGCGGTCCAGCCCGGCCGAGGTGATGGGGTCGAGACCGGCGGATGGCTCGTCGAGGAACAAGAGCGGCGGGTCCATCGCCATGGCGCGTGCGATGCCGGCTCGTCGCGCCATGCCGCCGGAGATTTCCGCCGGCATCAGCGATGCCGCATCGGCCAACCCGACCAGCGCGAGTTTGACCCGCGCCATGGCCGCCCGCGCGGACGGCGGCAGGTCGGTGAAGACCTCCAGCGGCAGCATGACGTTCTCGAGCAAGCTCATCGAGCCGAACAGGGCACCGGATTGGAACATGACGCCGATGCCCTGACGCATGGCATCGCGTGCGCCGATGGCGTCGGGTCCGGTAATGACCTGGCCGTGCAGGCGAATATGGCCCGAAGTCGGCGGCAGAAGCCCGATGAGCTGCCGCATCAGGGTCGATTTGCCGCATCCGGAACCGCCGAGAATGACGAAGATCTCGTTCGGCATGACCTGAAACGAGACATCGCGAAAAATGGTGCGCGTACCGAAGCGTTGTGCGAGGCCGTCGGCAACAATGATGGGCGTCACCGGCTCGGGCGGCGCGGGGGCGTATGTCTCCATCACAGACCCAGCCGGTAGAACAGCAGCGCGAGCACGCCATCCAGGGCGATCGTGGCAACGATGCCGCCGACCACGGCCGCGGTGGCGGCGAGCCCGACAGCACGCGGCCCAACGCCCGTTGCAAGCCCGGCGTGGCATCCGATCATTGCCACGGCCGCACCGAATACGGTCGACTTCACCAGGCCGCCAGACAGGTCCGTGAGATCGGCGGCGCCCTGCATCTGATGGACGATCGTCACCAGCGGGAAGCCAAAGGCTCGCATGACCGTGGTCATGCCCAGCAGTCCGGCGAGTTCCAGCACCAAGGTCACCACTGGCATGACCAGCATCACCGCCGCAAGCCGCGGCAGCACCAGGTTGGTGGTGGAGTCGATGCCCATGGTCTCGAGCGCATCGATTTCCTCGTTCACCTTCATCGTGCCGATCTCGGCGGCGAAGGCCGAGCCGGTACGGCCGGACAAGATCACGGCACCCAGCAACGGCCCGAGTTCGCGCACCAGGGCAACGGTCACCAGGTCCGCGACAAACAGGTCGGCGCCGAAACGGCGCATCGGCACCGCTGACTGGAAGGCCAGGATCAAGCCCATCAAATAGCCAAGCAGGATTGCCAGCGGCAACGCGTAGGCACCCGATTGCAGGATGTGGAGCAGGAGATCGCTGAAGCGGAACATGCGCCGCCGCCGCGGCAGGCGGACGAGCGCGACGACCGTCTCGCCGAGGAAGGCGATGGCGTCGGCAATGGACGTCACGCCGTTGGCGACGGTCTGGCGCAGTCCGACGGCCAGTACCGGCACCGGTGCGACCGGAGCGGCGAGGGCTGTGCGTGCCCGCGCCATCAGCGCGACGACGCGCTCGGTTGCGCCGAGCAATGTGGCCGGCCCGGCATGTGCGGCCTCCGCGGCTGCCAGCAAGGTGGCACCATCCAGGTCGCAGAAACCGGCAGCGCTCACATCGATCAGCAGCGAACGCCCTCGCGCCGAGGCAGCGGCATGCAGTGTCGCATCCCAGATGGCTCCGGCACCTTGCGCATCCAACCGACCGATGACGGCGATCACGATGTCGCCGGCTCGCTCCGTCACCGACAGGCGCGCGTGAGCAGGAGGCACTGGTCACGCCTTCGGCGCTCGTGGACGTTCGGGTCGTTGATGCAATCGGAGACAGCCATCTCGGCCCCGCGGTCGCTGCGCCGGTCCTGGTATCCGGCGTTCAATGCCGATTAAGGAAACTCCAGTGGACAGGCATTGATTCAGATCAAGCGGGTGGATTGCGCCGCGCGAGCCGGATCTATGCAGGAGACAGGGGGAATATCATCAAATTCAACCGAGCCAGGCCATGCCGCCGGTGGTCCATTGGCGATAAACCCGACGATGGTCCAGAAGCTACACCGCTCGGGCGGACACGAAACCAGCCGCCGGTGCCGGCGCCTTCTTCGTAACCTGAGGTTTCAGCGGTTCGAATTCGTCCGCTGTCAACGTCTCCTTCGCGATGAGAAGCTTCGCTCCCGCTTCGAAATCGCACCGCCTCCTTTCAAGGATATCGCTTGCGAGATGATCGGCTGCTTCAATCAGCCCCCGAACGGCGATATCGATCTCGCGTCCAGTCGCCTCCGCCGCGCTGACGACCTGATCTTGTGGTGCTGCGAGGAACGGTTGCGGGCGGGGCGCATAAGTGCGCTGCCCGACCGTTGCATCCATTCCGTATTTCGTGACCATCTCGATTGCCACTTCCGTGGCGCGCTGCAGATCGTCGGCCGCACCGGTCGATACGTCGCCCTCGAAGATGATTTGCTCTGCCGCCCTCCCGCCCATGAGGACTGCGAGACGGTTCTTGAGGTCGCTGGCAGACAGCAGGAAGCGGTCCTCGGTCGGTCGCTGCATCGTATAGCCGAGCGCACCAACGCCGCGTGGGATGATCGAGACCTTCTGTACCGGATCGACACCCGGCAGGTTTGCCGCGACCAGCGCGTGGCCCATCTCATGGTACGCGACCCGCCGGCGCTCCTCCTGATTGAGCACGCGACTCTTCTTCTCAATTCCTGCCACGATGCGTTCGATCGCTACGGTGAAGTCGTCGAACGAGACCGCGTCAGCCTTGCGACGTGTCGCCGTGATCGCGGCCTCGTTGATCAGGTTGGCAAGATCGGCGCCGGTGAAGCCCGTGGTCAGGCCGGCCACCTTTTCGAGATCGACGTCCGCGCCCACCTGGATTTTCCGAACATGCACCTTGAGGATGGCAACCCGCCCGGCATGATCCGGACGGTCAACCATCACCTGCCGGTCGAAGCGCCCGGCGCGCAGCAACGCAGGATCGAGTATTTCGGGCCGATTGGTGGCGGCCAGAAGAATGACACCGACGCTCGGGTCGAAGCCGTCGAGTTCAGAGAGCAACTGGTTCAGCGTCTGCTCTTTTTCATCATAGCCACCGAAAGCACCGGTGCTGCGGCTGCGACCCAACGCGTCGAGTTCGTCGATGAATATGATGCAAGGCGCTGCCTTTCGTGCCTGCTCAAAGAGGTCGCGGACGCGCGCGGCGCCGACGCCCACGAACATCTCGACGAATTCCGAACCCGAGATAGAGAAGAACGGAACGCCGGCCTCACCCGCGACCGCACGGGCCAGGAGCGTCTTGCCGGTGCCGGGCGGCCCCACAAGCAGAATCCCCTTCGGTACGTGGGCACCGAGCCTGCCGTAGCTCTTCGGGTCTTTGAGGAAGGAAACCACCTCCTGTAGTTCGAATTTTGCTTCCTCGACACCGGCAACATCAGCAAATGTCACTTTGGTGTCTTTCTCGACGTAGATCTTGGCGTGTGACTTGCCAATCGACATGAGCCCGCCGAACCCCTGGCGATCGGCAACGTGACGCACCAGGAAAACCCAGACGAAGTAGAAAATCACCGCTGGCAGAATCCAGGACAGCAGCATCGGGATCAAACCGCCGGACGGTACGCCCGTGACAACGATACCCTTGGCCTCGAGCTTCTCGGCAAGCGCGGGGTCGACGCGCGCCGTGACAAATTCCGTTTTCCCGCTCGGGAGCTTATCCTTCACCGTGCCTTGGATCGTGTCCTGGGCGATCGCAACCTCGGCTACCTGACCTTGCGCGACGAGCTGCTCGAACTGACTGAAGGGAATGGTCTCGATCTGCGTGTAGCTGGCCAACGCCCATTGCCATGCCAGAACCCCCAAACCCGCCGCGACGACGTACCAAAAGATAACACTGTTCTTTCTTGACGACGAGTCCGAAGCCATTCATTCCTCCAATCGAATGCGGATCGCCAGAGGCGGGAGCACGCAGCAGTGGGTCATTGCGCCGCGCGCCGACCACGGCTCAGCGAATCTGTGCCTTGATACTATCTGCTGTGCCCGGATCGATCTTGTTCCAGTACCAAAGAAAGCGCTCCCGGACCCGGGCCTGCTTCAGGCCTGTGTATTGACCGACGAGCGTTTCGACCAGGCGCGTGCGCTGGGCGTCATCGAACGTACCGCGCACCAGCGTGCCCGCCTGGCCGAAATCGTCGTCGCTCGGGCGGATTGTATAGGCCGACCGGACCAGTTCGCCGTTCGATTCCCAGCCCGAACCTTCGGCGGCCCGCGCCGGGTCGGCAACGGGACCCCCGAACGAGTTCGGCGCATAGACGGGCGACTTCGCCTCGCCATAGGAGTGCCGCAGACGGCCGTCCTTCGCGTAGGAGTGCACCGCGGCCTTTGGCTGGTTGACCGGCAGCTCGTTATAGTTCGTCCCGACCCGGTAGCGATGGGCGTCCGCGTAAGAAAACATTCGCGCCAGCAGCATCTTGTCCGGGCTGGCGTCGATGCCAGGGACGAGGTTTGAAGGTTCGAACGCGGCCTGCTCGATCTGGGCGAAGTAATTCGCAGGATTACGGTTGAGCTCGAACTCGCCGATCCTTATGAGCGGGTAATCCGCATGCGGCCAAATCTTGGTCAGGTCGAACGGGTTGAAGCGATAAGTCTTGGCATCCCGATAGGGCATGACCTGTACCGAGACTGTCCATTTCGGATAATCGCCGCGTTCGATCGCCTCGAAGAGATCGCGCAGATAATAGTCGGTATCGACCGAGGCGATCTGCGCGGCTTGTGCGCCGGTCATATTCTGGACGCCCTGCTGGCTGTGGAAATGATACTTGACCCATGTCTTCTCGCCCGCGGAGTTGATCCACTGATACGTATGGGAACCGTAACCGTTCATGTGCCGCCAGTCGGATGGCAGACCGCGATCACCCATCAAGTAGGCGACCTGATGGGCGCTTTCCGGCGACAGCGTCCAGAAGTCCCACTGCATGTCCAGGTCGCGCAAATGGGTGTCCGGCAGACGCTTTTGCGAGCGAATGAAATCCGGGAACTTGATCCCGTCGCGGATGAAGAACACCGGGGTGTTATTGCCCACGATGTCGTAATTGCCCTCCGCAGTGTAGAATTTCAGGGCAAACCCACGCACGTCCCGCCACGTGTCCGGAGATCCCAACTCTCCCGCCACCGATGAAAACCGCGCCAGCATGTCCGTCCGTGTTCCCGGTTGAAACAGTGCCGCTCGCGTGTAAGGGCTCGCGTCCCCGTCGATGGTAAGAGTGCCGAATGCGCCGCCGCCCTTGGCATGAACGACCCGTTCCGGCACGCGTTCGCGATTGAACTGGGCGAGCTTTTCGACCAGGTAGACGTCATGCAATACTACCGCGCCGTCGGGGCCAACGGCCCTGGAGTATTCGTCCGACGGCACCGGCGCGCCAGCGGCCGTCGTAGTGAATTTCCTATCAGTCATGCGAGACTCCATCACAGCCTTAACAAAATCCCGGAACGTCACGGTCGCCTTCGGGACGCTTATCAAGCCGGTCAGAAAAGCGGCGATCGCTTGTGGCTACCATCATTCTGCGAAACTGGATCACAGTTCTCATCAGCGGACATCACAGCCCGGTCTCGCGCTCTTGCTCCACCGGTGGCCCCGGGCGGTGGGACGTGGACAGGGCCATGACGGTCATCGCCGTAATGAAGACAAGCACGAATAGCATCTTGGTCACTTAACCTGGGTTAAGGAGCCGAATGCCATCGAGGACTAACGATACGCGGGCCCGGAAGTACCGGTAGCCACCACGTACGCACAGGAGTTGTACATGATGTCAGACGCAGACCTCCGACGGGAGGTCGAAAACGAACTATCCTGGACTTCTGCGGTTGACAGCCGCGAGGTGGGTGTCACTGCCCACGATGGAGTCGTTTCACTGACCGGCTTCGTTCGGACCTTCGGGGAGAAGTGGGAGGCAGAGAAGGCGGTAAAGCGCCTTCATGGCGTCAAAGGGGTCGCGAACGATATCGAGGTCAAGCTGGACGGTTCAGCCAACCGCACCGATCCCGAAATCGCCGAGGCGGCGCTCCGCGCCCTGAGTTGGAATACCGCGGTGCCGAAAGACAGGTTCAAGGTCGTCGTCCGCGACGGCTGGCTCACGCTCGAAGGTGAAGCCGACTCCTACTATCAGAGGGCATCCGCCGAATCGGCTGTTCGCAATCTTTCCGCGGTCCGTGGCGTCAGCGACAACATCTCCATCAAGCCTCCTGCGATTCCTGCCGTCGATCTGACCATGTTGAAAGGCAAAATCGATGACGCCTTTCGGCGGAATGCCCTCATCGATGCACGCAGGATCCAGGTGGCTGCCACTGGGCACGATGTGACGCTGCGCGGCCAGGTGCACTCCTATGCAGAGTTCGAAGAGGCTGCCACGGCGGCATGGGCCACGCCCGGCGTGACGCATGTTCACAACCAGCTAACCATCGCCGCTTGATTCCACCGCCATCCGGGCGGTTCGTGACCTGTGATCTCCTACGGATCGCCCGGCGGCACGTCGCTGTCGTCGTGCCTTGCGCTCGCGACGCCGGTGTGCCCCGGCGTCGGCGTGCATGACAGCCGCCGTCACTTGTGACGATCGTGGAGCCCAGCAAGCGCCTTCAACAGTACCGCCGGATTTCGCTGACCCTTGTAAACCGCCGGCGGTGTCACATTGAGACGCAGTAACTTCGAGACTGCCGCCAGAGCAGACCGGATAGAATACTCGACGGTGAATACCACGTCGTCCGGCAGTTCCACGAATTGTCCGACGAAACCGAGGTTCCGCCAGCCTTTCGGCACGACGGCCGGCCGGTCGCCTGCTGCGCGACGCAAAAACTGACTGGTGATGAAGGGCATCGCGCAGGGGATCGCAATCGCGCTGTCCAGTATGCGTGTCGCCTGAGCTCCGATCCGAAAATGACCTAGAAGTTCGGTCATTATTTCCTGTCCCGAACACGCTGCCATCGGGACCCCGACGAAATCGCCCGATTTGTCAACATGAAGGCCATAGCCCCAGAAGACATTCACCGTGTCCGGCTGCCCGACGAAATGCGGTTGGTGCGGCAGGACGATCGACATCAGCCAGCGCGAATCAGCAAACGTGATAAGGCCGCCCTCACCTGGAACATTTCCGGTGAAATCGCGGACGATGTTGAAGAAGGTCGGATCGCGCAAGGTAACCGTGAAGGAGACCCACTTGGATTCGTCGATATGATCGGCGAATACCGAGGGCTTGCCAAACTCCGCCCGACCCTCGGAAATCTTCTTCCAGAGTGCCCAGGCCCCCCTTGCAGGTTGATCATGCAGAACTGGCGCCGTTGCCATTGTACCGAGGCTCGAGTCCTCGGTCATGGAGCCGAGAGTGACGATCACGTAATCGTGCTTCCTCAGTCCGATCTCCTCGCTCCGGCCCTGGCGATCGAACAAGATGGCATCGACCCTCTTGTCCGCATTATGCCCGGAGCAGCGCAAGTCGGTGACCTGGGCATTATAGATATAGGACACGCCGCGTTTGTCCAGCCACGCCTTCAGCGGCCGTACCATCGAGTCGTATTGGTTGTAAACTGTGCGCATGATGCCTTTGAGCCGACTGAACTCGCCGATCATGTGCATGAAGCGTAAAAGATACCGTTTGAATTCGATCGCGCTATGCCATGGCTGGAAAGCGAAGGTAGTACACCACATGATCCAGAAATTCGTCTCGAAGAACGTCGGGTCGAACTGGTCCTGGATGCTGCGGTTGCCCAACAGCGCTTCGGGCTCGATGGCCAGACGCTCCAGCGTCAGGATATGTCTCTCCCGGAGGCCGAAATCAGGCGTGTCGAGCCTCTGGCCGTCGCACACCAGGCGGGACTTCGAGTCCGTCTTGATGATCTGGTTCCACTCCAGGATCTCCTGCGTGACGGTGCGGGTCTTGTCGAGGCTGGGGATAGTCGAAAACAGATCGAACGTGCATTGGTATTTGGCTTCCAGCATCCGCCCGCCGCGAATGACATATCCGGACTCGGCCGAGCCGGCGCCGTCCAGGCTACCACCGAGGCGATCGAGCTCCTCAAGAATTGTAATGTTATGGCCCGGCACATGTCCGTCGCGGATGAGGAAGACCGCTGCCGCAAGGGAGGCGATGCCACCACCGACGAGATATACCCTGGTCTCGTCCCTCATCGGTTCCGTGTGTGGAACCTCGCGGTTCGACTGGGGAGGTATGGTCGTAACCATCGAGCACCTCGTTTGGTCATATTGTACCGGGATCCCGTCGGCATAGCAAAATAGTCACAAGCGGCACCGGAAGCCCTGCAACCAGGACACTGTCGGCGGCGGACCTGGCAACGATCCGGGTCAGATGTGTGAGCGGGCCCATCCCCCCTTCGCCGCGCAATCGGCAAATCGGAACAGTCGTCGAATTGCTCGTTACGAGCGGGTCAGCTAAGATTTGCTTGAACCACTTCCCGCGATTACAGTGCGTGCTTCTCCATTGCGACACCCGTGGCACGTCGGCGCAGCTCGATAAGCTGCACCAGCAGTGCGTCCCGCCAACGTTGCAGTTCGGCCACGGAACGCCCGGCCGCTTCCTGGTCAACGCCCTCGACCAGGCGCCGTTGCAGATCCTTCGTCATGTCCGGCGTGCCGAGACCCGCCCACCAGCTCTCGACGGCAGGCAGCAGATGTTCGAGGAAATGCGCCATTCCACCCGCTCCCCCGCCGAGATGGAAGGTCATGTGCGGACCCATCAAGGCCCATCGCAAGCCCGGTCCTTCCGAAATCGCCGCGTCAACGTCGGCGACCGAGGCGACGCCTTCCTGAACAAGATAGATCGCCTCGCGCCACAACGCCGCCTGCAGCCGGTTGGAGACATGGCCGGGCACTTCCTTGTGAATCTCGATAGGGCACTTGCCGATGGCCCGGTAGAAGGCCATCGCCTTGTCGACCGCCGTCCGGCTCGCTGTCGTGCCACCAACCACTTCGACCAGGGGAACGAGATGCGGCGGATTGAACGGATGACCGATCACGCAGCGGTCGGGGAAGCGACAGCCCTGCGAGAAGTGGCTGACAAGAAGACCTGACGAGCTGGATGCGATCACCACCTCCCGAGGCAGCACGGCGTCGATGCTGTGCAACAGGGCCTGCTTCACCTCCATGCGCTCCGGTCCGCTCTCCTGCACGATATCAGCGCCCGCGACCGCGGCAACCGGGTCAGCCTCGAAGCGCCAGCCATTGGGGTTCGCGTCGCGGACGCCGCCAAGCGTCATGAGTACCGGCCAAGCCTCGTCGATCGTCCGTCGCACGGTCTCGACCGCAGGCGGAAAAGGGTCGCTGACGACAACATCGAGCCCTCGTGCCAGGAAATAGGCGGCCCAGCTTGCACCGATCGTGCCGGCGCCGATAACCGCGACGCGGCGAACTCCGGAAGCGTCCATGACAGCATCCTCTCAAATCATATGGCCAGCGTCCGCGCCGCTCACCTCCGGGACGCCGGCTTGGCGATCGGATTATGCAACCGTCCGAATCGGCGAACTTTGACCGAAGTCAAACGCTGGCGACCCCGTCAGGCAGCCTGGTTGACCACTGGCGTCGGAGGAACGGCCGGCTGCGGATTGATCGTAAACGGCGGCGACGCAACTGACGGTAGCGCTGGCATCGTCGCACCCTCTGCGGGGGCCAGATCATGAGCAGCAACGATCTCCTGCCACAGCGAAAAAATACTCCTGGCCGTCGCATCAGCGACGAGGCAATGCCCGGCGCCGTCCAGCGCCGTTACCGCGGCGTCCGGACTGCCGGATGCGCGCTTGAGCGCTTGGTCGATCATCTGCAGGCAGGCAATGACTTGTTCCGTGGTCTGCAGCCGCACGTGTCGTCCCATTTCGTCCAGCCGCAACGCGCGCAGCCCTTGGGGCGACGCGGCGACAGGTTCCCGAGCCAGCTCGAAGAAGACGCCGACGACCGGTGGGCTGCTCTGGATCAAGGACAGAATCACCCTTGCTTCTTCGGGACTGCATGCGATCAGGCGCTGCGGCGGCGCTTCGAGCGTCGGCGCGGCAGGCGACAGACCAAACATTCCAGCCACCTGCTGCTCGATCCAGCGGCGGACTTCGGGAGGTGCCTGCTGAATTTGTTCAGCCGACAACGTAATGCCAAGCATGTGCGATACTCCAGGGCGTTCGATGGAAGGAGCAGGGGATATGTCCCCCTGCTCCCTGTTGCGACGCGGGCGGCTTAGGCTGCGGCCTTGACCTCGATGGTCTTCGGTGCCGCTTGCGCGGTTTTTGGTAGCGTGATCGTCAGAACGCCGTTGGAAAATTTGGCATCGATCTTGTTGCCGTCCACACCGTCTGGCAGAACGAATGAGCGCCGGAATTCACCATAGCTGCGCTCGGAAAGATAATAGTCCTTCTTCGTCTCTTCTTTCTGCTGACGCTTCTCCCCTTTGATCGTCAGAGTGGTCCCCGAGAGCGAGACCTGGATGTCCTTCTCGGTCATGCCCGGCAGTTCGGCACTCAACTTGAACGACGTGTCATCTTCCGCGATGTCCACCGCGGGAGAAGAAACACCGAACGAGGACCGAAGCCCAAGGATCGGGAATGGTGCCCAGCCGAAGCTGCTTGCGAACCGCTCGAACAAGCGATCCATGTCACCACGGAAGGAGCGCCATGCGTCGGACGCGTCTACCGGTGCAGGCGTGGTCGGCGTCACCTGGACTTGGGTTGTTGCCATGATAGTGTCTCCTCTGTTGTTCGCCTGGTCAGCCGATGGCTGGATTCCGCCGCAGACCATGCCGCCTCCTGCTGCGGTTGGCTTTAATCTAAGTTAACAGCGGGAGTCATCGTGACCGGCACCGCGATCGCCACGGCAATATGCGTCAGGTTCGACGCCATTCTAGTCGCACGCTGCTTGATGCAGGTTAACGAGCTGCCGCCCCGAATTCTGCTAGAGTCAATCGGATGGCGGGACCTGACCCGGGTAGTATTCTTCAAAATCAAGCGGCTGGAGCCGTTCTGAGAATACGGTGGCTGGCGGCACGGTTCTTCCGTCATGGTCAAGCGCTTGTGGCATTCACCCGCGCTGGTGGATTGATGGCTGTCCCTCGTGAGAGGTGCCTCTATGTCGCGTCCGCTCTGGCTCAAGCCGCCGCCTTTCCCGGGCGGTCTTCTTACCAAGGCGCGGACTACGCCGACCCACCGTGCCGCCGGCCCTGGCCGATCGGGTGCCGTCCTGGCCAACTTGTATGACCTGGCTGCCGTCGCGCTGGTCGGCAGCGTCGTGGTGGCCCTGGCAATCGGCGTGGCCGGAGTTGTCGCACCGCTCTCCGCCATCCAGGGCCAGGCCGTGTCGCTCGACCCCTCCCTGTTGCCCGGCTACGCCGTCAGGTCCGTGTTGCGCATGCTCGCCGCCATGGCCGCCTCGCTCGTCTTCACCTTGACCTACGGGGCCCTGGCCGCGAAGAGCCGACGTGCCGGCATGGTGCTCATCCCCTTGCTCGACATCCTGCAGTCCGTCCCGGTTCTTGGATATCTCTCGTTTACCGTGACCTTTTTCCTGTTGCTCTTTCCACACCGGGTGCTCGGCGCGGAACTGGCCTCGATCTTCGCCATCTTCACCAGCCAGGCCTGGAACATGACGTTCAGCTTCTATCAGGCCTTGCGGACCGTCCCGCGCGACCTCGACGAGGCTTGCCGCGGCTTCCGCTTCTCGGCTTGGCAACGGTTCTGGCGACTCGAGTTTCCCTTCGCCGTGCCCGGACTGGTCTGGAACATGATGATGAGCATGTCCGGCGGTTGGTTCTTCGTGGTCGCATCGGAAGCGATCACGGTGGGCGATCGGCAGATCGCACTCCCGGGCATCGGCTCCTACGTGGCGCTGGCGATCCAGCAGGAGAAGATTGGCGCGGTCGGCTGGGCAATCCTCGCCATGACAATCGTCATTCTGGTGTACGATCAGTTGATGTTCCGCCCCCTGGTGGTGTGGTCGAACGGCTTCCGCGTCGAGCAAACTGCGGCGCAGACGATACCGCGCTCGTGGTTCCTCCGATTGCTGCGCCATTCACGCGTGATACACGTCGCGGCGCGCCCGGTCGAATTGACCATGCGGCACTTGTTCCGAGCCAGGCTGCTCAACCTGGTCCCGGCCAGCGGATCGACGGATTCCCAACCAGGCACCGGCCGCCTGCTGAACCTTGCCTGGTATCTCTCTGTCGGCGTTGCGGTTACCTGGGTCGTCAGCATCATCGTACGCTACGTCGCGACCGAGATCGGATGGAGCGACGTTGGGCTCACCCTGACGCTCGGCTCGCTTACCTTGCTGCGCGTGACGGCGATGATCGTGCTGGCCTCGCTGATCTGGGTCCCTATTGGCGTCCTGATCGGCTTGCATCCGAAGCTGGCGGAGCGGATCCAGCCGCTGGCCCAGTTTCTCGCCGCATTCCCAGCCAACCTGCTGTTCCCGTTCTTCGTCATTCCGATCGTGCGGTTTCATGCCGATACCGATATCTGGCTGACCCCGCTGATGATCGTGGGAACCCAGTGGTATATCCTGTTCAACGTCATTGCGGGCACCGCCGCCTACCCGACAGACTTCCTCGAAGCAGCGACGACCTTCCGCTTTCATGGCTGGCAGTGGTGGCGGTGCGCCCTGCTGCCCGGCATCTTCCCCTATTACGTGACGGGAGCGATCACCGCGGCCGGGGGCGCCTGGAACGCCAGCATCGTCTCCGAGGTGGCGTCATGGGGCCCCGACCACCTTACCTCGCATGGTCTCGGCGCCTACATAGCCGAGATGACCGCTGCCGGTGACTATCCGCGGATCGTGCTCGGAATCGCCGTGATGTCCGCTTTCGTGGTCTTGTTCAACCGTCTGCTGTGGCGACCGCTCTATGCCTACGGTGAACGAAACTGCCGGCTGGACTGAAAGGGAAGACCGTGTGCGAGACTATTGACACACGTCCCGGCGAGACGGGCGGCGTTGCGGGAGAAATAGAACTCGAACTCCGTCACGTCCGACAGACCTATCCGACACAATCGGGGGCGCCATTCGTGGTGCTGGACGACATCAACCTGACCCTGCGCGCGGGCGAGATCGTCGGGCTGCTCGGCCGTTCCGGCTGCGGCAAGTCAACGCTGCTGCGGGTGGTGTCGGGTCTGGCGCGGCCGGCGAGCGGCGAGGTGCTGTATCGGGGCGAGCCGGTACGCGGCCCATCGGCGGGGATTTCGATGGTCTTCCAGACCTTCGCGTTGTTCCCCTGGCTAACCGTGCTGCAGAATGTCCAGGCCGGCTTGGACGCGATCGGAATTGCCGAAAGCGAGGCCCGGACGCGCGCGCTGGCCGCGATCGATCTGATCGGTCTCGACGGATTCGAAAACGCCTATCCAAGGGAGCTGTCCGGTGGGATGCGCCAGCGCGTGGGATTCGCCCGCGCGCTGGTCGTACGTCCCACGATCCTGTTGATGGATGAGCCGTTCTCCGCGCTTGACGTGCTGACCGGCGAGACCTTGCGCAGCGACTTCATCGAACTATGGACCGAGGGGAACCTGGCGACCAAATCGGTCCTGCTGGTGACCCACAACATCGAGGAGGCGGTCTTCATGTGCGACAGGATCCTCATCCTGTCGTCCAACCCGGGTCACATCGCCGCGGAGGTCGCCATCCAACTGCCGCGCTCACGCGAACGCCTCGCGACGGACTTTCGCGACGTCGTTGACGATATTTACAGCCGAATGACGGCCGGGCCGGCGCCGGCCGTGGGCAACGAACCGCCGGCGCCGATGGCAAGCATCAGTACCAGGCTGCCGATCTTGTCGGCGATGCGAATCATCGGCATGGCAGACGTGCTATCGCGCCCACCCTTTGGCGGCCACGCCGACCTGCCCGCGCTAGCCGGCCGTCTGCATCTCCAGGTCAACGATTTGTTCCGTCTGGCCGAAGTAACGCAAATGATGGGCTTTGCCGCACTGAGCAATGGCGATCTGCACCTGACGGCGGCAGGGCGCGCCCTTGCGAAGGCGGACATGGCAGGCCGCAAGCGACTCTTCGCAGATCACCTGCTGCGGTCAGTCCCGCTTGCGGCGCATATCCGCCGGGTTCTCGATGAGCGCGTGGGTCATACAGCACCCCGCCGCCGGTTCGTCGCGGAACTGGAAGACCACCTGAGTACCGAAGACGCAGAACATACACTCCGAGCCGTCATCGGCTGGGGACGCTACGCGGAAGTCTTTGCCTATGACCATCCGCACCGGATGTTCAGCTTGGAAAACCCGAAATAATGCTGTGCTATCTGCAACGGTCGCCGAGAAGAGCCAGCGGAGAGGCCCTCGCCCTTAGTCAATCCGCACCCAGGCGAAAACCGCAACCTTGATCGTATCCAACGCGACGGCGAAGCAGAGCGTCGTCACGAACAACGTTCCAACGACGGCTGGCGGCAAGGGCTTCATCAAGACACCCCCGAGTGCAAGGGACGTCATGATGACCACGGCAGCAGAGGATGCCAGCACCATCACTCCGGCGGGCCGTGACGTCCAGAAATGCCCGCGCTCGCGCAGCACATAGGTGTTCATTTGGCCGGCGAGCAGCAGCATGAGAAAAGTCAGCGTCTGCATCTCGCCGGGATCGAGCGCCAGCAGAAACCACCCGGCGGCGAGGATACCCAGGCAATACAGCAGCTTGAACAAGCCAAGGGGGATCGCGGCGAGGGTCAGATTCCGGACGCGCCACGTATTGGGATAGGCGGAAGGCTTCGCCCGATCGGCCGCTCGAGACATCGTTACAAAATCCGCGGCGAGCATCGACAGCGCCTGGAGCAGTGGCGTGAGAACGGCATGTCCCGTCATTACCAGGCCGGCGCCCAGCACCATGAGTGTCGCGCATTTATTGACGAGAATGGTCAGTGTGTAGGTCAGCACACGTTGGAAACCGGAGCGCCCTTCCTTGATGCAAGCCACGATACCGCCCAGGCCGGGTTCCGTCAGAACGATGCCTGCCGCAGCCTTCGCCACATCCGTCGCGCTCGATACGGCGATGCCCATCTGAGCCTGCCGCAGAGCCGGCGCATCATTGGCGCCATCGCCGCACATGCCGACGGCATGACCGCGCCGCTGGAACGCCTTGACAAGACGAAACTTGTCCTCGGGAAACACACCGGCATAGACGGCGAAATCATCAGGGCCGACGCTGTCGGGAACTCTCCCCGGCGGGCAGATCGGTCCCGACAGGCCGATGGCCCGCGCGACTGTCGTCGCCGTGGCCACCGCATCACCGGTGATTATGATCGTGCGCACACCGAGAACTCGCAGTTCGGCCAGCAAGCCTGGGGAATCCGGCCGCGGTGGATCGCTGAACGCAATCAATCCGATGAGCACCACCCCACCGGGCGGCCCGATACCGACGGCCAGAGTCCGGTATCCGGCAGTGGTAAATCGCTGTAGCTGCGCGGCAGCCGCGGATGTCACTGGCATCCCGCCCGCCACCGTCCCCGGCGCACCCTTCACCACGCGGACCTCGTTGCCAGCAGGGCCGACGACCAACGCCTCGGCCATTTTCGCAGCCGGATCGAACGGCGTGAAGCGCAACACCCGAAAGGTTCGGCGCACAGCATCCTCGCGCTGGGTAGCGACCGAGCGGACGGCGGTGTCGATCGGGTCCTGCCCGTCAGCCGAGCTGGCCGCTGCCGCGTATGCGAGGACGTCCGCCTCGTCATAGGTCGCATCCAGGGGATAGACCTCGGTCACGGTCAGTGCGTTCTCGGTCAGCGTGCCCGTCTTGTCGGCGCACAGCACGTCGATCATCGCGGCCTCTTGCAACGCCGACAGCCTGGTCATCAGCACACCCTTCAGCGCGAGCGTTTTCGCGCCCAATGCCGCCGCAAGGGTAAAGGTGGCGGGCAGGGCGACCGGGACCGCGGACAGCAGCGCCGTCAGCACCAGCGGTATTATGTTCGGAACGTCCATGCCGATGGCATGGGCATAAGCCACCATCCCGACGACGATGGTAAAATTGACGCCGGTCAGCGCCCGGACTACACCCAGAACCGCCCGCTGTTCACTGCCCTCGACATGCGCAATGCGCACCAATTCGGCAGTACGACCGAAATAGGTGTGCGCTCCGGTGGCGATTACCTCCGCGGTTGCCTCGCCACGGCGCACGAGCGCACCGGCATAGGCGGTCGCTTGTGGGCCGCTTTCGGCCGGGATCGATTCGCCTGTTAGCATCGACTGATCGAGCAGTAACGAGCCGGCAATGATGCGCAGGTCGGCCGGAACGATGCCGCCGAGCGACAACTGTACAACGTCGCCCGGGACGATTTCGGCCGCCGCCGCCTCGACCCACCTGTCGTCGCGCCGCACACGCACCCTTGGTGCGAGGCGCTGCTTGAGTAATTCGAGCGCCTCGTTCGCGCGAGTTTCCTGGAACACGCCCAGCCCGACATTCAGCAGCAGCAGCGCGGCAATCATCAGCGCTTCGAGGCGCTCACCGACGACGAGTTGCAGTGCAATCGTGACTTCGAGCATCCAAGGCACGGGCGCCCAGAAATGACCTGCAACTCTTTGCCATGGACGCACACGGTCCTCGGCGACCACGTTGGGGCCGAACGCCGACAGCCGACGTGCAGCCTCCGCCGACGACAGACCAGGCGGGCTCGCAGCCGGCGGCGCGACGGCCGGCGCAACATCCGCGACTGCCCGTTCTGTCGCGGCATGAGTGCGAGCGTACGGCTCGCTCAGGGATTCCGGCGCCATAAAGTGCCTCCAGGCGATCCAGTCGCCGCTATCGCCGCTGCGTCGGACGCGGTGACAGGCATCCGGGAGCACCGTCCGAGTGTCGGAATCCGTTACGAATGCACCACAACCCGACAATTTTCAGGCTCTCCCTGGCAAGTGAGGTGGAGTTTACGACAAGAAAGCGATGCTGCGTTTGACCTGCATCAATGCTAACCTGCCTCTGCATGCCTTACCTTGCTGCCGCGAGAGAAGCGCTGGTGCTCCGCGCGACCTGCTCGGCAGGTGGTGGCGCTCGCACGGGCCGCGTAATCTTCTCATAAGCAACGCTTTCCATGGTGCGGTCGCCGCGACCCGCCTGGCGCGCCAGATCGCGTCCACTTCAGAAGAAACGCGATGCTCATCGTCGATCCCAACCTCAATGATATGCAACGTGCAATGCGGGGGACACTCAACGCCCATTGGCGGCTGCTCCTTTTGCAGGGCGCGATCGTAATCATCCTTGGCGTGCTTGCCGTCTGTGCCCCGGTGGCGGCGACCCTGGCCATCGACATCTATGTCGGCATTCTGCTCCTCATTAGCGGCATCATCGGGCTGATCGTCGTATTCACGGTCGGCGACGTCCCTGCCTTTGGATGGCGTCTCATCACGGCACTGCTCTCGCTTGCGGTCGGGATCCTGCTGATCTGGAAACCGGCAGCAGGTGCATTGTCGCTCCCGCTGCTGCTGACCGCGTTCTTCATCGTCCAGGGCATCTTCCAGTCCGCGATCTCGATCGCCTGCCGCGAACTGATGCCCTGCGTGTGGGGCTGGCTGCTGGCAAGCGGTATCACGGATCTGGTGCTAGCCGCGATCATCATTGCAGGTTGGCCGATAACCGCCGCCTGGACGCTTGGTCTCCTGGTCGGCATCAGCCTCATCACATCCGGTATTGCGATCGTCATGACGGCGCTTGCCGGGCGCGCTATGGTGAGGAAAGTGACGGGTTGACGGTTCCCTTGCAACGCCGCGTTACCGACCGTCTTGTCACGATCGATCCGCCGACCCGCCCGACTCCCGCCCGCGCGGCGTAAAGCCGACATGGTCCGGCTTCGCCCAGTCAATCGATGAATTTGCGTCGATACTCGAAGAAGCGCGCGGCGACCGCCCCGAAGACCATGCCTCCGATATGAGCCATATAAGCGACGCCACCCGACTCCACGTCCGCAACGACGCCTAGACTGACAAGCTGTATGAGGAACCAGAACCCGATCAGCAACGCCGCCGGAATGAGCGTGATCCGGACAAACCAGCCAATGAGCAGGATGGTGCGAATCCTGTCGCCCGGGTACGTGACCAGGAATGCACCCATCACGGAGGCAATCGCCCCGCTCGCACCCAGACTGGCGACCGTTGACCCGGGATCGGCCGCGACTTGCACCAGCATCGAGACCACGCCGCCGACAAGATAAAACACCGAGTAGCGCCATGGACTCATGGTGTCCTCTATCTGCGGCCCGAATGCCCAGAGAAACACCATGTTGCCGAGGATGTGCGACCAGCTCGCATGCATGAACATGGAGGTCAGAATGGTGATCAGATGGTGTCCGGCAACGATGTCTGCCGGCACAAGAGCCCATTGCAGGACAGAATCCTCACCTCCCGCCAGTTCGAGCACGAAAACCATCGCATTCAGCGCAATGATGGTCGCGGTGGCGATGGGAAAATGCGCCGGGTGACGCGATGCGTCGCTGAGTGGGATCATGGCATTCCTTGTTGGGGCGCGCGCGCGATCAGCGCATTGATTCGAATCAAGCGGACTGCGGAAGCAGGGCGTCGGGGTGAGCCGGTAATGAACCCTCGGGAATGCGCTGATCTCGTCGTCCAAGCCGATCGCTGCGCGCGGAGCGCCGCCGCTCGGCATGTGAGCACGCAGCCCACCTGCCTATGGGTCGATCGCTATAGCCTCGCTCTGGCTGGCGTTAATCCAAGTTAAGGCACATTGCGGGTTTTGCGGCTAGTCTGCAAGCGTTGGCGATGATGAGGCGAGACTCATTCCGTGCCTCGCCCCGTGGGAAGAGGCTGTGAGCCGGACCACGTTCTCTGGTCAGGCATTCCAGCAAGAGAAGGGGAGAGCCGCAGTGGTTTCCCGCCCGGATTACAGGCCTTCTGCCGACCGCGACTGGGCGTCGCCGGATGTGTTCGACCGCGGACTGCACCAATACATGTTGCGGGTCTATAACCACATGGCCGGCGGTTTGGTTGTTACCGGGGTAACCGCTGCCTTGGCCGCGGCGTCCGGACTCTACGCAGCCATCGCCGGGACGCCACTGATGTGGCTGATCGTGTTTGCCCCGCTCGCCATTGCGCTATTTCTTGGCTTCGCGTTCGCTCGGGTCAGCCTCGGCACAGCGCGGGCCGCCTTCTGGGCCTATGCCATCCTGATCGGCCTGTCACTCGCCGGCATCTTCATCGTCTATACCGACACGAGCATCGCAAGAGTCTTCTTTATCACCGCTGCAACTTTCCTCGGCATGAGTCTCTGGGGCTATACCACCGGCAGTGATCTCACGCAGTTCGGCTCGTTGCTTATGATGGGCCTGATCGGAGTCGTGCTCGCAGGCTTGATCAATCTGCTTCTCGGCTCGCAGGGTCTGCAATTCGCACTCTCGATCATCTCAGTCATTGTGTTTACGGGACTTACCGCCTGGGATACGCAGCGCATCAAGCAAATATATTTGGATATGCCGAGTTCGAGCGAAGCAGGGAAGGCCGCCATCTTTGGTGCTCTTTCGCTCTATCTGGACTTCATCAACATATTTCTGTCGTTGTTGCAGATCTTCGGAGACCGCCGGGAGAAATGAGATGGAACGGACCATCCAGCCCGCAAGGCGGCGCATGCCGATCCGATCGAGGCGCTCCACTATGAGTTGGATGACCTGGCGCGCTACTGCCGGCGGTTACTGATTGCGGCGAGCACCTCAATCAGTGCACCTATGCCGGCGGCTATCACCGTACCGGCCAGCAGCCACGTCGCCTCCATGCTCCAGAGCATGACCCATCCCCGCAGCATTCCGGCAATCGAGCTATCCATCTGAGACTCCCCAGCAGCGGTGCGGTCCAAGACAATCGCATAATTCATCTCACGATCTTTCGCCAACCTACGCGCTTCATCGCACCGGCACCTTAACTTGCATCAATGCGCATGCAGTGGAAGCGAAAATCCTCGGTCCGGAGGAACACGGCCCGCAACGGCGAAGCTTAATCTGAGTTAACGCGCGACGCTCGCAGCCAAAGTAATTGTGAACCGCAATTGGCGCAGTTCGGCAGAAGGATCTCGGTCATGAATCTCGATGAGGCAATCGCCGGCCGCCGCGCGGTTCGGGAATACACCTCCGAACCCGTCGATGAGATGATAATCAGCAGCTTGATTCATGCCGCGGTGCATGCACCGAGCGCGGTGAACCAGCAGCCTTGGACGTTCACCGTCGTGCGTGATCAAAATGTGCTCGATCGCTTGTCACGCGGCGCGATAGCGCACATGCAGGCGACCATGGGCAGCAATCCCCACGCCGATCACTTCCGAATGCGGCTGAGTGACCCTGCGTTCCAGGTATTTTATCACGCCCCTGTCCTCGTGTTGATCTCGGCGATCGCGGATGGTCCCTGGATCGTCGAAGACTGCGCCCTGGCGGCGGAGAACCTGATGCTCGCCGCCTACGCCGCCGGGCTCGGCACATGCTGGATCGGTTTCGCCCAGGGCTTCCTCAATACGGCAGACGGAAAGCGGATACTTGACCTCTCGCCCGCCTGTGTGCCAGTTGCGCCAATCATCGTTGGCCATCCGAAAGCCGCACCGGCGCCTGTTCCGCGCAATGCGCCTACGGTTCACTGGATAGGCTGGTGACGCCGTGCCGCGCTCATCGGCGACGCGCCGCATTGTCACCGCGGCCGGTCGTTCTCTGACATGATTTCGGATTCCGTTGTCCCATCGCGGCGCCTGTCGGGTTCCAATGCTGTGCGAACTCTCGACGAGTTCGTGGAAGCGAATGGTAGTACGGATCACAACGTCCTGTCGGAGGCTAGTCAGCGACCGGCGCCACGTCCCGCTTGGCATCAGGATGCGCGTCGCGGCGGCGGCACCCATTTGCGCAGGTGCCACGATAAATCATGGTCCGGCAGCTTCACCAGGTCCTTGGCGAGCCGGCCGATGACCATCGCCGCCGTTCGTGCCTCCAACGAGCCTTCGATTTCCTGCAGGCAGTGCGACGGCGCGACCAGCACAAGGCGATTGAACGCGCCGCCGTCCGCTGCGCGGCTGACTACGTCTGCGACGAAGTTGGCGAATTTCAACTTCTCCAAATCATGCGGATCTTGCTGCGGACCAATCGCATGACGTGTCGTCGTCGCGCTCTCGAACGAACGTCCCGGCCGATCGGATGCGATCTCATGTGAGGCCCGGTGCGCGCTGGCCGAATCGAAGCTATTCACTGTGTGCAGCTCGTGGTTGATGTCCGGCCGGACGAGCCTCGCATGCTCTCCGTCGATGATAAGAAAGCAGAGTTGACCATCGCTGTGCATGCCCGGTCTTCCTTTTAATGCGTTATAAGAACGGGTAGTGGAGCCGAACGCAGCATGCGGCGCGTGAACCCACCAAAGACCGCCTCTCGCATCCTACTATGGCTGTAACCACCCATCACGAGCAGATCCGCATGACTCTCCTGGACGGCCTCAAGCAACAACTCGGCCGGTTCATGGTCGGCTCCCGGAATGGCCCGAAGCGTTGTCGCGGGGTTGTGCCACAGCAGCGTGCTGCGCAGCGCTCGGCCGGTGTCGGAATCGTCGTCCGGATGTTCCTGAACCATGACAATCGTGACGGACGCCGCTTTGCGCAATAGCGGCATCGCACTGGCTACGGCTCGTGCCGCCTCCGGCGTGTCCTTCCAGGCAATTGCGATATGAGTGCCGATCTGCTCCACCGGTTGGGCCGGTGCTATCACCAACGGCCGGCCGCTGTCGAGCAGTACACTTTCCAAAACATCCATCGCCACGGCCTCGCCGTCGCGCGCGCGTCCGAGCACCGTGAGGTCGGCGGCGCGGGCGTATTTCGGCAAAAGCCGCGTTTCCTCGCCGGTCTCCACGCGGAATGTGGCAGAGGGCGCCCCAGAGCACGGGGTCTCCGTCAGCGCAACATGCTCGCGCGCACAAAATGCCAGCACCGCTTCCTTCGCCCTGTCGCGACAGGAATCGACGTCCTGCTGCAGTTGATCGATCATCGTCCCGATCCCGGCTCCACCGCCGAAATCGGTCGCGGGCACGCTACTCACCAACTGCAGGACATCGGGCTGGACATGCATGAACCCAAGATGTCCGCCGGACTGACGCGCCAATGTCAGCGCGGTTCGGAACACAGCGTCATGGGTCTGGGACCCGGCGGCCGGGACGAGGATGTATCTGAACATGTCACCTCCAGTTGCGACGCAGCGTGCCGCAAATTGTCGCAAGCGACATTGATCTAGGTTAATTGCGGTTTGCCTGACTCGGGCGCATGCCTGCACTGGCAGCGCAGACGAGCGCGCGACGCGCCTCAATCCGCGAGGTCGATGCTAAATGCAGGGCTGTATCAGTCCTTTTCGGCCGTCACGGTTGTGGGAAACATGCGCCCGGGCGGCGGTAAGTGAGGAAATGCGTCGAGCAGGGAAGCGGATTAACATAGATCAATGCCAGCCGCTCGGCATCACGCTAGAAGGGCCAACGTTTCCTCCCCAAGAGCAACTTGACGCGGCTACTTTCCAGTGGCCGCGTTCTTTTTCCGGGGCTGCACATGCATAGGGTTGGGCCGGCCCGCCGCAAGGGCGGCGACCGGACTGCGGCTTTTTCGCCGGATGTTGGAAGCAAAGTAGTGCTGGATGAGGTCGGCAAAGCGAAGCGAAGTTGGCGTGAGTGCGCGACCAGCCCCGTCGCTGTGAAGTTCCAAGGGGGATCCCGTACTGGTTATTTTCTGGCTGTGATGTAGGTGCGAATGAGCTACTCGGAGCCACCAACCGGAAGCATAGTGCTGCTGGTTCCAATCGGGTCAGTCACCGATCCGGAAAACGCAGGTGCACGCCTGCATCGTCGCGCCCGGTCTCACACCGCATGAACGCCTTTCCCATGAATTCGAGGATCCGCTTGCTTGCGTTCCTGTTGCTCTTCATCGTTATCGCGGGCGGGTATGTTTACTGGCGGGATCAGGCCAATGTCCGCCTGCCCGATGGAATCGCGGAGGCGAACGGCCGCATCGAGGCTGAACAAGTCGAGCTCGCAACCAAGATGGCTGGCGGGCTCGCCGAGGTCCTCGTGGCAGAAGGCGATACGGTCCATAACGGCGATGTCGTTGCGCGCCTCGACGATACGCAGATCGTTGCAGAACTGCATGTCGCCGAGGCCGAAGTGCAGCTTACCGAGCAATCACGGATTGAAGCCCAGGCGCTCATCAATCAGCGGCAAAGCGAGCTCGGGCTGGCGCAGAAGGAATTCGATCGTGCGGTTTATCTGAACAAGCAAGGGGCGTTTCCCACCGAGGGGCTTGATCAGCGAACGTCCCAGCTTGAGGTGGCGCATGCGGCGTTGGCGTCCGCTGTTGCCAGCCTCAACCGGCCAACGCGGCGGTGACCGCGACCGAGGCGAAGGTCGCCGAGACCAAATCCACGCTCGACGATACCGTGATCAGGCCCCCCCCAGGCAATACGATACCGTCGAAAGCGAGGCTCGCTGCAATGACCGGAGAAAGGAGGCCGGGCATCATGATACCAACGTCCGGCTCTGGATGTGCCACGAAGTAATCGACGACCGAATTCAACACACAAGCTAAAAGGGTCGCCAAAACGACGTCGCCCCCAAGCGCAGAGAGATAAATCAACTGATAAATCGCTATTCCAGCCGGGATGACGCACCCGCCAAGATCGACCGCAATGATCGTTTCATCGCGTGTGCGCCGCAACTCTAGAAAGAGCCCACGAAATCCCAACACGGCGAACGGATCGAGAACGACGTCTTCCTGGCGAACGATGCGCTTGACCGGAACGTTGATAAGACCGCCGAGAATGATCGAGATCATGAACACGATCGCTGTTGCAGGGCCAAGATGGAGCTTGGCAAGGCCGGCGGGCATACTTTCGCCAAAAAGCAGGGGAAATAACGATTGCAGGGAGGGCTACCGCCGTGAGTGTAGCAAGGCAGGGTAAGGATTGGCATGACTGATCCGACTGGGAATTGAGGCCGCAGAACCCTACGATAGTCGATGCGGATCGTCGCGTGATGCACTTGAGGTAGATCAATGCGCCCTCAACCCTGCTGACGGAACATGCGGTAAAATCGGAATATGCCCCCGATGGACGCTGACGATCATTTGCGACCCGCCAGTCTCGCCGCCGCCGAGCTTCTCCGAACGCCGACGGTCACGAATCTTCCGGCCGCAATCCCGCCACCGCGCCAACGCTTTTCATGGCGGCGCCCGCTTCGGATCTTGTCGTTGCTGGTCCTTCTGTTTTCCGTCGCGGGCACCGGTTACTGGTGGTGGATTCGGTCACGACCACTGGTGCCTGTGGGCTTCGCTTTCGGGAATGGCCGGCTGGAAGCCGACGAGGTAGACATCGATACCAAGTTTGCTGGCCGTATCCTGAAACTCAACGCGGATGAAGGCGACCTGGTAAAGGCCGGCCAGGTGGTCGCGGTGATGGACACCCGCGACCTCGAGGCGCAACTCAAGCAGTATCAGCAGCAGGTCCAGCAGGACCAGCAGATGCTCGAACAAGCCGAGGCAGACCAGGTCTCGCAAGAGGCCGTGGTAAAACTCGCCCGGCAGGAGGTGGCGCGCACCTCCAGCCTGGTGCCTGAGGGATTTGCCACCGTCGAATTGCTCGACCAGCAGACGCAGCAGCTCAACAGCGCGATCGCCACGCTGAACGCCGATGGTGCAGCCATCGGCGCGGCACAGCACGCGCTGGCAGCGGCAACGCATCAGGTCGAGTTTTATGCCGTGGAGATCGCCGACAACCAGCTCTTCGCGCCGAAAGACGGTCCGATCGAATACCGCATCGCCAACGTCGGGGAAGTCCTTGCGGCGGGTGGCAAGGTGTTTACGATGCTCGACGCCTCCTATGTCTACATGGACATTTACCTGCCGACTGCGCAGGCTGGGCGGATCAGGATCGGCTCGGAAGCGCGCATCGTGCTGGATGCGTACCCCGATCGCGTGATTCCGGCGCGGGTCGTGTTCGTCGCGAGCCAGGCGCAGTTTACTCCAAAATCCGTCGAAACCAAGGATGAGCGGGACAAACTGATGTTCCGCATCCGTGTTCGGATCGACCCCGCACGGTTGGAGGGGCACGAGGCGATGGTGCGCACCGGGCTGCCGGGCATGGGCTACGTGCGCACCGACCCGGCCGCGGCGTGGCCGCCCAACCTGGCGCCGAGCCCGCCGCCGCTATCTCAATGAACGACGCCGCCGATCCAGTCGCCCGGCTTGATCACGTCACCCAGCGTTACGGCCACGTCACGGCCCTGGACGACGTGGTGCTGGCATTGCCGCGCGGCCGTCTCGTCGGGCTGATCGGACCGGATGGCGTCGGCAAGTCCTCGTTGCTCGCCCTGATTTCCGGCGCGCGGCACGTCCAATCCGGCGTGGTCCTCGCGTTGGGCGGCGACATGGCCGACGCCGCGCATCGCCGCGCCGTCTGCCCGCGCATCGCCTACATGCCGCAGGGGCTCGGCAAGAACCTTTATGCCGACCTCAGCATTCGCGAGAACATCGAATATTTCGGCCGCTTGTTCGGCCAGTCCAGCGCCGAGCGCGCCGAGCGCATCAGGGAGTTGCTCGCCAGCACCGGTCTGGCGCCGTTTGCCGATCGACCGGCCAAAAACCTCTCCGGCGGCATGAAGCAGAAACTCGGACTGTGCTGCGCGCTGATCCACGACCCCGACCTGCTGATCCTCGACGAGCCGACGACCGGCGTGGATCCGCTGTCACGCCGGCAGTTCTGGGAAATGATCGGGCGCATCCGCGCGCGACGAGAGGACCTATCCGTCGTCGTTGCCACGGCCTACATGGAGGAGGCAGAGCAATTCGACTGGCTGGTGGCAATGAACGCCGGCCGGGTCGTGGCGGCCGAAACGCCCGCCACGCTCAAGCAACAGACCGCGGCGCGTACGGTCGAGGAGGCGTTCATCGGCCTGCTGCCGGAAGCGGAACGGCGCGGTCATGTCACGCCAATTGCCCCACCCCGGCGTGTTGGCGCCGCCGAGCCGGTGATTAGCGCGCGTGGCCTGACCTGCCGCTTCGGCGATTTCACCGCCGCCGACCATGTCAGTTTCGATATCGAACCCGGCGAGATCTTCGGCTTCCTCGGCTCGAACGGGTGCGGCAAGACCACAACGATGAAGATGTTGACCGGGCTGTTGCCTGCGACCGAAGGCCAGGCGCTATTGTTCGGCAAGCCCGTCGATGCCACCGACCTGACAGCGCGCCGCCGCGTCGGCTACATGTCGCAATCGTTTTCGCTCTACACCGAGCTGACAGTCCGCCAGAATCTCGATTTGCATGCGCGCCTGTTTCATCTTCCGCAACTCGAGGCGAAGTCGCGGATTGCCGAACTGATCGAACGCTTTGGCCTGGCGCCGTATGTGGAGCAGCGCCCTGATGATCTGCCGCTTGGCATCCGCCAACGCCTCTCATTAGCCGTCGCCCTCGTGCACCGCCCGGAGATACTGATCCTCGACGAGCCGACATCCGGCGTCGACCCGCTGGCACGTGACCGGTTCTGGGAGCTCCTGATCGACCTGTCACGCAAGGACGCCGTCACGATCTTCGTATCGACGCATTTCATGAACGAAGCCGAGCGCTGCGACCGCATCGCGTTGATGGACTCCGGCCATGTCCTGGTTACCGGCACGCCGGCGCAGTTGATTGCGTCGCGAGGGGCCGCCACACTCGAAGATGCCTTCGTCGCCTATCTCGAAGCCGCGACCCACAGGCGCGCGACGGACGCGGCACCCGCTCCGCCTACAGTTGCACCGGCGCGATCCACACGATCCCAGCGCACCAATTCCGCTGCGTGGCTCAGTCCGCGGCGTCTGTTCGCGTGCACCATCCGCGAAACGCTGGAGCTTGTGCGCGACCGCATCCGGCTTGCTTTCGCTGTGTGCGGCACGACCTTTCTGATGTTCGTCTTTGGCTTCGGGATCTCATCGGATGTCAACTCTCTGAGCTTCGCCGTGCTTGATCACGACCGCACCCATGAAAGCCGTGCCTATCTCGAGGAACTGCGTGGCTCGGCCTATTTCCTGGAAAAGTCGCCGCTCACCGATTACGCCGATCTCAGCAACCGGCTGGCCGATGGCAGCATCGACTGTGCGATCGAAATTCCCCCCGGATTCGGCCGCGACATCGCTCGCGGCCGGCCCACTTGGGTCGGCGCATGGGTCGACGGCGCGCGGCCGTTCATCGCCCAGACCATCCGCGGCTATTTGCAGGCGATGAACCAGCTCTATCTGGCCGATCCGATCGTCGCCACCACCGCGCCGCAACCCGCGCCAGCCGCCGATGTCGAGGTGAGGTTCAAATATAATCAGGACTTCGACAGCATCTACGCCATGGTGCCCGGGGTCCTGGCCATGCTGCTGGCACTGTTTCCAGCGATCCTGATGGCGCTCGCCATCGTGCGCGAGAAAGAGCTCGGCTCGATCGTCAATCTTTATGTCACACCTGTCAGCCGCCTGGAGTTCCTCATCGGCAAGCAGCTCCCCTATATTGGCCTGGCGATGCTCAATTTCACTCTGATGTTCCTGATGGCTCTGTTCGTGTTCCAGGTGCCATTGAAAGGCAGCTTCCTGGCGTTGCTCCTTGGCACGGTGATGTACGTGACGGCGACAACGGCGTATGGGATGCTGATCTCCGCCTTCGCCACCACGCAGATTGCCGCGCTGTTCGGAACGGCGATCCTGACCGCTCTGCCAGCAACGATGTTCGCGGGAATGACGGCGCCCGTTTCGTCGCTGACGGGCACGGCCCAGATCATGGGTCGCTTGTTCCCGATGAGCTACTTCCTCCCTATTAGCGTCGGCACGTTTACCAAAGGTCTGAGTTTCGTCGATCTTGCCGGCAGGCTGGCCGGCCTGTCCCTGTTCGTTCCCGCCCTCCTGACACTGAGCCTGTTGCTGATCCGCAAGCAGGAGCGTTAGGCCCGACCCGATGCACAGTCTCGCCAATATCTTCTGGCTGGGTACCAAGGAATTGCGCAGCTTCCTGCGCGATTACGTCCTGCTGGGCCTGGTCGCCTACAGTTTCTCGCTGGCAATTACCGCGCAGTCGCAAAGCAGCTCGCAGGAAGTGCACAATGCCTCGGTGGCAATCGTGGACGAGGACCAATCGGAATTGTCGCGCCGGATCGCCCGCGCCTTCCTGCCACCCTATTTTCAGATGCCGCAGTACATCGCCGAGCGTGACATCGAGCCGCTGATGAATGCCGGACGCTATACGTTCGTCGTCGATATTCCGCCACACTTCACGCGCGATGTGCTGCACGGGCGCGAGCCGCGACTGCAGCTCGACGTCGACGCCACGGCGATGGTTCAAGCCGGGCTCGGATCCGGCTATGCCGGGCAGATCATCACTACGGAGATCGACGATTTCCTCTCGCGTGCGGAGGGCACGCCACCGAGCCCGGTTACCATCAACGTGCGCCTTGCCTTCAACCCAAACGCCGACACGCCTTGGTTCAGCAGTGTCATGGGTATCATCAGCAGTATCACGATGCTGGCCATCGTACTGGCCGGCGCCGCTGTCGTCCGCGAACGCGAGCATGGTACGATGGATCATCTTCTGGTCATGCCGTTGACGCCGTTCGAAATCGCGATGTCCAAAGTCTGGGCCAACGGCTTGGTCATTTTGATAGCGGCCGCGCTGTCGCTGTATTTTGTCGTGCGCGGCTTCCTGCACATCCCGATCGCCGGCTCGATCCCGTTGTTCCTGATGGGTGTCGCGATCTACCTGTTCTTCGCCACCGCGATTGGGATTTTCCTCGGCACGATCGCGCGCTCGATGCCACAGCTCGGTCTCTTGTATCTGTTGGTGTATATGCCGCTCAACACGCTGTCCGGCGGCTATACGCCACTCGAGAGCATGCCACCCTGGCTCGCGGAAGCGGTGCAGATCTCTCCCACCGTGCATTTTGTCTCGTTTGCCCAGGCGATCCTTTATCGCGGCGCCGGCTTCTCCATTGTCTGGCCACGATTTGCGGTTGTCGCGTTGATAGGGGGGGTGTTTCTGGCCCTTTCGCTGTGGCGCTTCCGCGCCGTAACAGCGGCTTCGCAATAGGGACTCTGCTTCAATCTCGGTGCAAGTTGATAGGCCTGCGCCGAAGGTCCATAGGCAACATCGAGCGGGATAAGAAGATTGGCATCCTGGGTGCCAGCGCCGGATCTGAACGTCAACGCCGTTGAACCGGGGGACAGACCTGGATCGTCTCGGTCGATAGTCATGATGCCGAACAGGACCATGCCTGTTGTCCTGTCTGTGGTACCCAATCAAGTTCACGCCAGAGTTCCTATATACAGATCCTTTGGCACCTGTCTGCTCAGGGAAATCCGGTGGTTATTCGGGCACAGTCAACCCGCTGGCGATGCAGGAACCGCCAGTGCGACAGCCGAATTCTTGCCGAACGGCTTCCAAGGCTTGCAACCCCGATTGCCTGCGAGAACGTCACTGAGGATTCACTGCCAGCGCAGCTCGATTGTTGTCCGTGATAGTTTGCTTCTTTCTCTGCAATCATGCCGCGTGCGGTCGCGACAATACGATCCAGTTCGGTAGCCGACGCTCCTTCTAGTGTTACACACCAAAAGGTGCTCACCCGGTACGATCACGCTGCAGCCTGAACCGATATCCCGCTCGAGGTCAGATCCTTTACGGTCTGCACCATCTTGCCAAGTACGACTTGGGCATCCCCGAAGACCATGTTGCAATTGTCAGCGTAAAAGAGCTCATTCTCGATACCGGCATAGCCGCGGCCCTGACCGCGCTTGATAACATAGATCTGGTGTGCTTGATCGACATTGAGGATTGGCATTCCGTAGACCGGCGAACTCTTATTGGTGCGCGCCGCGGGGTTGACCACATCGTTCGCGCCGATGACGAGCGCCACGTCAGCGGTCTTGAACTCCTCATTGATGTCGTCGAGTTCGAAGAGAAGGTCGTAGGGAACGCCGACTTCGGCCAGAAGTACGTCCATATGGCCCGGCATGCGCCCCGCTACCGGATGGATCGCGAATTTCACCTCGACGCTTGCCGCTTGCAGCAACTTGACGAACTCGTACAACTTCTGCTGCGCTTGGGCGGCGGCCAACCCGTAGCCCGGCACGACGATGACCTTACCCGCGTAGCGCATGGTAATGGCGGCGTCGCTGGCATCAACTGGCTTCAACCGACCCTTGATCTCCCCCTGCTGTTCAATTGCAACGTCGCCGAAATTGCTGAAGAGCACATTGCTGACAGACCGGTTCATTGCCTTCGCCATCAGCAGCGTGAGTAGCGTGCCAGCGGAGCCGACCACCATGCCGGCGATCATCAGCGCCGGGTTCTGCAGCACGAAGCCGTCGAGCGCCACAGCAAGGCCAGTCAGGGCATTATAAAGGGAAATGACGACCGGCATATCGGCACCACCGATCGGCACGGTCACCATGACACCCAGTGCGAGGGCGACTACGAAGAAGACGATCCCTGTGTTGATGCCCCCAGTCTTAACGACGAGAAAAGCACCAAGACCTATCAGAGCCAGAAAGATAATGCCGTTCAAAAACCGCTGTCCTTGCATGCGCCATGGCTTCCGCATGCGCCCGTCGAGCTTTGCCCACGCGACAATTGACCCCGACAGCGAGACGCACCCGATGACCGCGCCAAGCATGGTCACGGTGAGCCCGATCGGGTCACGACTGTGTCCGCCGAAAAACTCGACGGCGGCAATGGCTGCGGCCGAACCGCCGCCCATTCCGTTGAACAGCGCGACCATCTGCGGCATTGCCGTGATAGGAACCGTGCGTCCCTTCCACCATGCCCAGCCCAGACCGAGAGCCAGCGCAATGCCCGTCAAAGACAGATTGACGGCGAGATGAGGCGTCGCACTTTCTTCGACACCATAAGCGTAAAGCAGGCTGATCAGCACGACGACCAGCATGCCGTAGCCGGCCAGCACGATACCTCGGCGGGCTGTGAGCGGCGAGGACATCTGCTTCAGGCCGTAAACAAACAAAAAGGCGGCCGCAAAATCACTGAGAGCGATAACCCAATCCATGACCGCCTACACCCTCTTCTGGCTTGGTTTGAACATCTCGAGCATTCGCTCAGTGACGACATATCCCCCAGCAACATTCGCCGCTCCCAGCAGCACGCCGAGGAAGCCGATCACTTGTTCCGGGAGGCTCGTCGCGTTCAACAGCACATAGATAGCGCCGACCACGACGATCCCATGCACGAAATTCGAGCCCGACATCAGCGGTGTATGCAGAATGGCGGGCACCTGCGAGATAACTTCGTAGCCGGTGAAGGCTGCGAGCATGAAGATATAGAGTGCGACGAAGCCTACGATCGAGATTTGTGCCGTCATCTGTCTTCTCCCGAGGTCACGCGGCTGGGCGGGTAGCGCTCAAGGACTTGGCGTCCTCGACCCGTGTCAGTGCCGTCTTGGCGAGAACCTCATCAGTCCAGTCCGGCGCGATTTTGCCGTCATGGATCAGAAGCTCGAGCAAATTGAGCAGGTTCTTGGCGTAAAGCTCGCTTGCGTGCTCGCCGAGCAATGACGGCGCGTTGAGCGGGGCCACAATCGTCACCTGCCCGACGCACACTGTTTCGCCAGGCTTGGTGTATTCGCAATTGCCGCCGCCGTCGGCCGCAAGATCGACGATGACGGCACCTGCTTTCATCCGGTCGACCTGGGCCCTGCTGACGAGCTTCGGCGCCGGCCGCCCGGGGACAGAGGCCGTCGTGATGATCACGTCGGCTTGCTGGATGTGAGCCGTCAAGACCTGCGTCACCTTGCTCTTTTCTCCCTGCGTCAGCTCTCGCGCATAGCCGCCCTCGCCCGTCGCGTTCACTCCGGTGTCGACGAATTTCGCGCCGAGCGATGCCGCCTCGCCCTTTGTCTCCGGGCGCACGTCATAGCCTTCGACAACGGCGCCCAGCCGATGCGCAGTTGCAATAGCCTGCAGGCCGGCGACGCCGAGCCCCATCACCAGCACTGTCGCGGGCCTCAGCGAGCCCACCGCCGTCGTCATGCGGGGAAAGATGCGCGCGAGGTGCGTCGCACCCAAAAGCGCGGCATAATAGCCGGCGAGTGTGGCCTGGCTCGACAAAGCATCCATCGCTTGCGCACGGCTGATACGCGGCACGCGCTCCATCGCAAAGCAGGTGATCTTTCTCTGACGCAGCAGTTCGACGAGCGCCGGCTCCTTGTTCGCGTAGATGAACGAGATGAGAATCGCCCCCGCCTTCATCGCCTTCACCGTTTCCGGCGCCGGCGATTGCACCGCCAGGACGATATCAGCGTCGCCGACGAGGTGCGCCGTATCGGCGATGCAAGTCGCGCTCTTGAAAGCGGCGTCGGGAAGTTTGACAGCATTGCCCGCGCCGGACTGAACCGCCACCTGCACGCCCAAGCGCGTCAGCCGATCGATAACGCTCGGCACCATGGCCACGCGCTGCTCGCCGGGTCGCGTTTCCTTCAGCACTGCGATTTTAATGGCCATCGGAAACCTCAAGACTTTGAACAAACATCCGGGCGCCGCTGCTGCAGCATCGCCCGAGCAAATCGCGCCATGGAGACGGCTCTCAAACCGTCCCCATGACTGGCTTGGTCAGAACGCGGCGTTGATATCGACGACGTCGATGAGCTTGTGGTTGACGAACTCCTTAATGCCAAGGCCCAGCAGTTCGCGGCCGTATCCGGAGTGGCGAATGCCGCCGAAGGGCAGGTCGGCCTTGACCATCGTCGGATGGTTGACGAACACCATACCGGTCGAAATTTTCCTCGCCACTTCTGCGCCGTGTGCCGGACTGGACGTAAACACCGAGCCGCCCAGGCCGAACGGGGAATCATTGGCGATCCGCACGGCGTCGTCTTCGCTCTTTGCGCGGAACAACATCGACACCGGTCCGAAGAATTCCCAATAGCGGGCCGGATTGTCATCGCTGACGTTGGTCAGAATCGTCGGCTGTACGAATGCCCCCTGATTGGGAACCTTCGGACCCACCTCGGTTGCTGTCGCGCCATGGGCGACTGCCTGGCGGATCTTATCCTTTAGCTCGTCCGCCGCACCCTGCGACGACAACGGCGCCAATGTCGTCGCAGGATCAAAGGGATCACCCGCATGCAGACCCGCGACGCCGACGGTATAGCGCTTGAGGAACTCGTCGTAGATCTTGTCTGCGATGATCATCCGCTTGGACGACACGCAGACCTGTCCGCCATTCCAGTGACGACCGAAGACCGCCCAGTTGACGGTCTTTTCCAGGTCGGCGTCGGCCAGCACCACGAACGCGTCTGCACCGCCAAGTTCCATCGTCGACTTTTTGAGGGCCTTACCTGCGAGGGAGGCCACAACGGCGCCGGCACCTTCGGACCCGGTGAGCGCAACGCCCCGCACCAAAGGGTGATTGAGGATGAGCTCAATCTGGGAATGCGCGGCATAGAGGTTCGTGAAGGCACCCTCCGGCAAGCCCGCCTCGAGCATCAGCTTTTCACATGCTGCCGCGCTCTGCGGGACGATACCGGCATGCTTGAGCAATATCGTGTTGCCGGCGGATAATTGCGGCGCAATGATGCGCGCGACTTGGTAATAGGGAAAGTTCCAAGGCTCGACGGCCAGCAATACGCCGAGCGGATCATGGACGATCACCGCGTCACCTTCGGCCAAATTGGCTACCGTCAGTTTCTCGGGCTTCAACAACTTCTCGGCATTCTTGGCGTAGTATTCAAAGATCGCGGCGGAAAGTTCCACTTCCGCCTTTGCCTCGCCGATCACCTTGCCCATCTCCAGAGTGAGAAGTCTGGCGTACGCATCGGCATCTCTGCGCAGCAGATCGGCCGCCTTCTGCATGATCGTAGCGCGCTCGGCGAACGACGTCTCCTTCCAGGAGAGGAAAGCCTTGTGAGCCTTCTCTATCGCGTGGATCACCTCTCCGTCGGTAGTCTCCTTAAAGGTCTTCTCGACCTTGCCCGTATAAGGATTCGTAGTTGCGTACGCCATGACGGTCTCCTTGGTGGCTACGAAGTCTGTTCGCCCGGTTGTCCAGGGCAGCAAGTCTCAGGAGTGATCTTCTCCCCGTGCGACCTTGTCGGCATTGACTTCCATCAATCTGGCGGGGCCGCTGGAGGCATCATCAAGGCACCGACATTTCCTCATCCGCCTTAACCTGGATCAAGTCCGCTCCCCCTCCGACCGCTTATCCTTCCCGCGTGCCTGACCAGGGCAAGGAGACGCGATCATGGCGAAAACGATGCAGGCGGCTGTGGTTCACGCATTTGGTAAGCCCTTGGAAATCGAAGAGGTTCCGGTCCCGACACCAGGGCTCGGAGAGGTTCTGGTGAAGATCAATGCCTCTGGCGTTTGTCACACCGACCTCCACGCGGCGGGCGGCGATTGGCCGGTGAAGCCGGTCCCGCCCTTCATTCCTGGGCACGAAGGAGCCGGCATCGTGGCCGCCGTTGGTCCTGGCGTCGTCGGCGTCAAGGAAGGCGATGCCGTCGGCACTGCCTGGCTGCACGATGCGTGCGGACGATGCGAATTCTGCGAGACTGGATGGGAGACGCTGTGCGAGGCTCAGCACATGAGCGGCTACACGGTGAATGGAAGTTTCGCCGAATACGCGATCGGCGCGGCGGATTACGTCGCGCGTCTGCCCAGCAACGTCGATTTCGCCGAGATGGCGCCGATCCTGTGCGCCGGCGTCACGACCTACAAGGGGATCAAGGAAACCGAGGCCAAACCAGGCGAATGGATTGCCATTTCCGGCCTGGGCGGCCTCGGCCATATTGCCGTGCAATACGCCAAGGCGATGGGTCTCCATATCGTGGCGCTCGACGTCACCGAGGAGAAACTTGCACTCGCCCGGCAACTCGGCGCCGAGGTCACCGTCAACGCGATGGCTCCGGACGCCGCGGATCAGGTCGTCAAGGCAACGAGCGGCGGCGCGCATGGCGTGCTGGTGACAGCCGTGTCGATCCCGGCGTTCGCCCAGGCGCTCAAGCTGGTGCGCCGCAGGGGCACGATCGCTCTCAATGCACTGCCGCCCGGGGATTTTCCGACGCCGATCTTCGATGTCGTGCTGAAACGCATCACCATCCGCGGATCCATCGTCGGCACGCGCAAGGATCTGGCCGAAGCAGTCGCTTTCGCCAATGAAGGCAAAGTCAGAGCACACATTCACAAAGCAAGGCTCGACAACATCAATACGATCTTCGACGACCTCAAGAAGGGGAAGGTCGACGGTCGCATGGTCATGACCTTCTGATCACGGCAGGATCAGCCGATCACGACAGGACCCGGGACCGCCGCGTCGGGCAAAGCGGTCCCGCGCCTGTCCCAACAGTCTGCAACGATCGTTGTGCGGGAAGCGGGTATGACCGCGGTGAACGACCTTCATCTTCAACCAGGACCTCGTCATGCACGCCATGATTCTCGACGCCGCCCATCGCCCGCTCCGATGCGACCAAGAAATGGCGACGCCGAAGCCGGGCGCGCATGAGGTACTGATCCGCATCCACGCCTGCGGCGTCTGCCGCACCGATCTTCACGTGGTCGACGGCGAGCTCACACACCCGAAGCTGCCGCTCGTGCCTGGACACGAAATCGTCGGTACTGTCGCGGCTCTCGGATCACAGGTCAAAGGTGTCCGGCTCGGCGACCGCGTCGGCGTGCCGTGGCTGGGCTGGACATGCGGAGAGTGTGTCTACTGCAAGAGCGGCCGCGAAAATCTCTGCGATCGTGCCCGCTTCACCGGCTATCAGATCAACGGCGGCTATGCGGACTACACTGTCGCCGATGAGCGGTTTTGTTTTCCGATACCGGCGGGCTTCACCAACGTCGAAGCCGCGCCACTGCTTTGTGCCGGTCTGATCGGCTATCGCGCTCTCCGCCTTGCCGGCGACGCGCCGCGCCTCGGCCTTTATGGCTTCGGCGCCGCTGCGCATATTGCCATTCAGGTCGCCCGCTACCGCGGTCAGGAAGTCTATGCCTTCACCCGGCCCGGCGATGCGGCCGGACAGGATTTCGCCCGCGCGCTAGGCGCTGTCTGGGCCGGTGGCTCTGACGGGTTGCCGCCTGAACTGCTGGACGCTGCCTTGATCTTTGCACCCGTTGGCGAACTCGTACCGCTTGCCCTCAAAGCGACGGCGAAGGGTGGGACCGTCGTCTGCGCAGGCATTCATATGACGGATATCCCGAGTTTTCCTTACAGCATCCTGTGGGACGAGCGCGTCGTGCGCTCGGTCGCCAACCTGACCCGTCGCGACGGCGACGAGTTTTTGGCGATCGCGGCCAAAATTCCAGTGCACACCACGACGATGAGGTTCCCGCTGCAGAACGCCAACGAAGCCCTGGCGCGATTGCGTGACGGCCGGATCACGGGAGCGGCGGTGCTCGTTCCGGAAGCCTCGAAGCATGACCTGGACTGACACACCCGCGCCCGACATTTGGGAGTAACCGATGACCGAACCCGAGACGCGGAACACCGGGGTGCAGGCCGCCACAGCAACGTCCGCCTCGGACGCGGCTGCGATCGTCGGCGGGATTGTCAGCGCAGTTCACGCCGACCGCAGCCGGCTGATGGACATCGTCCAGGCCGTTCAGCACCGTTTCGGCTATTTGTCCGATGAGGCGATCCGCGCCATCGCCACGCAACTCGGCATCCATCCCGTGGAGGTCGAGGACATGTCGTCCTTCTATGCCTTCCTGAACAGGGAACCCAAGGGACGCTTTCATATCCGGCTCTCGAAGACGCCGATCTCGATGATGAAGGGCGCCGCCGCAGTCGCGGAAGCGCTTTCCGCGGCGACCGGAGCGGCGATTGGCGACACGTCTTCGGATGGAGAATTTACGCTCGACTGGACCAACGACATCGGCATGGCTGATCAGGAACCGTCAGCCCTGATCAACGGGGCCGTGGTCACCGTGCTGAAACCTGACGATGCCGACCTCATTGTCGCAGCGCTGCGCCAGCACCACGACGAAAATCGCATTCCGCTCTTTTCCGGCTCCGATGTCCAAGGCGTCGGATTGGCGAAAGCCCAGGTGAGCGCAAGTTTGGTGAAACCCGGACCGGTCATCTTCCAGGCCGGGACGGCGTCCGCCGATGGCCTCAGAGCCGCGCTTGCCCGCTCCCCTGAGGAAGTCATCCAGGCAATGACCATGGCCAAGCTGCGCGGTCGCGGCGGCGCAGGCTTTCCGACCGGCCTCAAATGGAAGCTCTGCCGGCAATCGATCAGCGACGCCCACCACGTCGTCTGCAACGCCGACGAGGGCGAGCCGGGGACGTTCAAGGACCGCGTTCTCCTGACCGAGATCCCCGACGTCATCTTTGACGGCATGACGATCGCCGGCTACGCGCTCGGCGCGCGACAGGGCCTCGTCTATCTCCGCGGCGAATATGCCTATCTTTGGGGTCGGCTTCAGGCCGTCTTGCAGGAGCGCCGTCGTCTCGGGCTGCTCGGCGAAAAGGTCTGCGGCCACGATGGCTTCGATTTCGACATCCGAATTCAGCTCGGCGCCGGCGCTTACGTCTGCGGCGAGGAATCGGCGCTCATCGACTCGCTCGAAGGCAAGCGTGGCGCGCCGCGCGATCGCCCTCCTTTCCCGACCGATCGCGGCTATCTGCAGCAACCGACGGCCGTCGACAATGTCGAGACCCTCGCCTGCGTGACCCGGATCATGGAGAAGGGGCCGGAATGGTTTGCGCGTTTTGGCACGCGCGAATCGACCGGCACCAAGCTCCTGAGCGTCTCCGGCGATTGTTCCCGACCCGGCGTCTACGAGGTGCCCTTCGGCATCACCGTGAACGACTTCCTTGACCTCGCTGGCGCGACCAATGCGGCCATAGTGCAAATGAGCGGCCCATCGGGCCAATGCTTGGCGCCAAAGGATTTTGGCCGGCAGATCGCCTTTGAAGACCTCTCGACCGGCGGTTCCGTGATGGTTTTTGGCCCCGAGCGCGACGTCCTCGATATCGCAAGACAGTTCGCGGAATTCTTCGTCGAAGAGTCCTGCGGCTGGTGTACGCCATGTCGCGTCGGCACCACTCTTCTCAGAGAGAATTTAGAGAAGATCATCGACGGCCGAGGCACGCTCGCCGATATCGCAGCGATGGCGGCGCTTGCCAACACCGTGACCCGCATGAGCCGGTGCGGTCTCGGCCAGACCGCTCCCAACCCGATCCTGACCACCATGCGCAATTTTCCGGAAGCTTATGAGGCCCGCCTGCGGCCCGAGCCATTCCTGCCGGCCGTCACGCTGCATGAGGCCCTGGCCATTGCAATCGACATTCAGGGCCGAGAGCCGGTGGCCGAGGAGAAACGGACATGAGCGACGACAAGTTCACCTTCACGGTCGACGGCATCGAGATCGAAGCCGCGGCAGGCCAGACCATCATCCAGGCCTGCGACGCGGCGGGCATTTATATCCCGCGGCTTTGCTACCATCCCGAGCTTGAGCTTGCCGGGCATTGCCGGGTGTGCACGTGCAAGATCAACGGCCGCCCCAGTAGCGCCTGCACCATGCCGGCGGCGCACGGCATGGTGGTGGAGAGCAACACATCCGACTTGAACGCGGATCGCCGGGTTCTCATTGAGATGCTGTTCGTGGAGGGCAACCATTTCTGCCCTTCCTGCGAAAAGAGCGGCAATTGCGAGCTTCAGGCGCTCGGCTATTTGCTCGGCATGACCGGACCGACGCTTCCCTACCTGTGGCCCCAGCGCGCGCTCGACGCCACCCATCCCGACATCTTCATCGACCGCAACCGCTGCGTCCTGTGCTCACGCTGCATCCGCGCTTCGCGAATGGTCGACGGAAAGTCCGTATTCGGCTTCGAGGGACGCGGCATCCATGTCCGTCTCAACATCGATGCGAAGCATCTCGACGAAACCACAATCGCGGCGGTCGACAAGGCGGTCCACGTCTGCCCGGTCGGTTGCATCGTGCTCAAGCGTACCGGCTACCGAACGCCCTACGGCAGCCGGACCTATGACGAGGCGCCGATCGGGAGCGACGTAGAAGCGAGACGCGGGAGGCGCAAATGACCGGAGAAGCCCCATCGCGCGCAAAGTCGAAGCTGGCGACCTGCTCGCTCGCCGGCTGCTTCGGTTGTCACATGTCGCTACTCGATATCGACGAGCGGATCATCGAACTGGTCGATCTTGTCGACCTCGATAAGTCTCCACTCGACGACAAGAAGCAGTTCGACGGCATGGTCGATGTCGGGCTGGTCGAAGGCGGCTGCGCCAACGAGCATAACGTCCACGTGCTCAAGGATTTCCGCGCGCACTGCCGCATCCTGGTGTCCGTCGGCGCGTGCGCGATTACCGGCGGCATCCCGGCCATGCGCAACCTGATCGGTCTGCGCGAGTGTCTGGAGGAAGCCTACCTCAAAGGACCAACCGTCGAGGATGGCGGGCTGATTCCGAACGACGCGGATCTGCCGCTGCTGCTCGACCGGGTCTATCCGTCGCACGAAATCGTCAAGATCGACTATTTCCTGCCCGGCTGCCCGCCATCGGCAGACACGATCTGGGCGGGGCTGAAGGCTCTGCTGACCGGCCAGGAACCGAAGCTTCCGTATCGTCTCTTCAAATACGAATGAAGTGACCGGCCGGTCACCCAAGGAGACACGTCATGAGCAGCGTTCAATTGAGCCAAGGCCCCCGCAAGATCGTGATCGATCCGGTCACCCGCGTCGAAGGTCATGGCAAGGTGACGATCCGCCTGAACGCTGCCGGCGAGGTCGATGAGGCGCGCTTCCACATCGTTGAATTCCGCGGCTTCGAGCGCTTCGTCCGCGGTCGTATGTACTGGGAGGTCCCCCTCATCATCCAGCGGCTTTGCGGCATCTGCCCCGTCAGCCATCATCTGGCGGCGGCCAAGGCCATGGACATGGTAGCTGGCGTGGACAGGCTGACGCCGACGGCCGAGAAGATGCGCCGGCTCATGCATTACGGCCAGGTTCTGCAATCAAACGCCCTGCACATCTTTCACCTGGCGTCCCCCGATCTTCTGTTCGGCTTCGACGCGCCGCCCGAGCAGCGCAACATCATCGCGGTGCTGAACCGATTTCCCGAAATCGGGAAATGGGCGATCTTCATCCGCAAATACGGGCAAGAGGTCATCAAAGCGACCGGCGGACGCAAAATCCATCCAACGAGCGCTATTCCTGGCGGCATTAACCACAATCTCTCGACCGAAGATCGGGATGCGCTGCGCAGCCAAGTCGATGAGATCATCTCCTGGTGCAACGCCGCTCTGGAGCACCACAAGGGTTTTGTTGAGGCAAACCAAACCCTGAATCGCGACTTTGCGAGCTATAAGTCGAATTTCGTTAGCCTCGTTGGGCGCGACGGTGGCATGGATCTTTACGACGGACGGCTGCGCGCCATCGGTCCCGACGGCCAGACGATTTTCGATCAGGTAAGCCCGACTGACTATCGAGATCACTTCATCGAGGAGGTCCGACCCTGGAGCTACCTCAAATTCCCGCATATCCGCTCGCTCGGCCGTGAGGACGGCTGGTATCGGGTCGGCCCTCTCGCCCAGGTCAATTGCTGTACATCGATCGACACGCCGCTTGCCGAGGCTGCGCGGAAGGAATTCATCGCCGAGAATGGAGGCAGCCCCGTCCAGGCCACGCTCGCCTATCACTGGGCTCGTTTGGTCTGCCTCATTCACTGCGCGGAGAAGATCAAGGCGCTTTTGTTCGACGACGACCTGCAGGGCACGGACCTGATGGCAACGGGCGAACGGCGCGGCGAGGGCATTGCCTGCATCGAGGCACCGCGCGGCACCTTGATCCACCACTACACCGTCGACGAACACGATCAGGTCACGAGCGCCAATCTGATCGTCTCCACCACCAACAACAACGAGGCGATGAACCGCGCGGTGAAGCAAGTGGCGATGAGCGACCTGTCCGGCCGCGAGATCACGGAAGGGCTGCTGAACCACGTCGAGGTCGCCATCCGCGCCTTCGACCCGTGCCTGTCCTGCGCCACCCATGCCCTGGGGCAGATGCCGCTCATTGTGACGCTGGAGGATAGCGACGGAACACCCATAGCCGAGAGGATCAAGCAATGACCGGGCTTGCGATCGCCAATACGCCGGTCGCGGTTGCCGTACCGCTCACGATCCGCTCCCTGCGGATCTTGGTGATCGGCTATGGCAATCCGGGCCGCCAGGATGACGGTCTCGGTCCCGCCGCCGCTGCCGCAATCAAGGCGATCGGCTGGCCGAGCGTCACGACATCCGACAATTACCAGCTTGTCATCGAAGACGCGGTCGAAGTCGCTGCGCATGACGTCGTCTGGTTCGTCGACGCCGCGCGTGACGGCGATGCGCCTTGCGCGATCCAACGCCTGGCGCCGGCGCTCGACATCACCTTTACGAGTCATCTGCTCAAGCCCGAGGCGCTTCTGGCAATTGCCGATCAACAGTTCGGCAAGGCGCCGGAAGCTCATCTTGTCCGCATCCGCGGTTACGAATTCGATTTCCTGGAGGGGTTGTCAGACCAAGCTCGCGGCAATCTCGCGCTCGCCGTCACGCTGATGCGCCGCCGGATCGGCTATCTCCTGAAGGTGTCACGATGAACATCGGTCTGGGTACCAAACGAAAGACCATTCTTCTCGTCGACGCGGATCCGCACGCGCGTGCGGTGCTGCGCAATGCGCTGGAAATCGCCGGCTTCACGGTCGGCGAAGCGGCGAACGGCCGCGAGGGAGAGCGGACGGCCATGCGCGTCAAGCCGGACGCGATTCTGGCGGATCTGGTGATGGAGACGGTCGACGCCGGCGGCGCCATCGCCGACAAGCTCAAAGCGGTCGGCAGCCGCATCCCCCTCTACATCGTGAGCAACGCCGCCGACGCACTGGTCGGCGCGGTCGGCCTCGACCAGCTCGGGGTCTCGGGCGTGTTCCTCAGGCCGGCCGATCCGGCGGTGGTGGTTCAAACGCTCAAGACCCGACTGGATGTCACCTGAAACGACGGGTAGCCGGATGCATGAGATGTCGATCGCCGAAAGCCTGGTGGACCTGATCGAGGATGAAGCTCGCAAGGAAGGATTCGGCCGCGTGAAGCGCATCGGCGTCAAGATTGGCGCGCTTGGCCATGTCGAGCCAGCCGCGCTCGAATTCTGCTTCGACGCGGCAAGTCGCGGCACCGTCGCCGAGGGTGCGTGTCTGGAAATGCATATGGCGCCCGGCGCCGGCTGGTGCCCGCGCTGCCGCAGCTCGGTGGCGATCGCGCAGCGCTACGATCTCTGCCCAGTTTGCGGGCAGTCCCACGTGGAAATGACGACCGGCGACGAGCTCCGCCTGACAGAACTGGAGGTGGAATGATGTGCACGATTTGCGGCTGCGGCACAGTGACGAGTGAACAGCGAGAAGATCATCCACATCACCATCCTCATGATCATGGCGAGCACAGCCATTCCTATCACTCGCATGGGGAGGACGGATCGATCAACTTCGGCGCGGGCGCGGCCGGTGTTCATCTTCCGGGCATGAGCCAAGAGCGCGTCATCCGCCTCGAACGCGACATCCTGTCAAAGAACGATGCCTATGCGCAGACGAACAGGGCCAAGCTGCTGGCCACTGGCCAGTTCGCATTGAATCTTGTTTCGAGCCCAGGATCGGGCAAGACGTCGTTGTTGGTCCGGGCGATCACCGATCTCAAGGCCCGTTTTGCGATCGCCGTGATCGAAGGCGATCAGCGGACTTCCAACGATGCCGACCGGATCCGCGCAACCGGCGTTCCGGCGATTCAGATCAATACGGGAAAAGGCTGCCACCTCGACGCGCACATGGTCGGCCATGCGCTCGACCAACTGCCGTTGCAGCCGGGCGGGCTTCTCTTCATCGAGAATGTCGGCAACCTCGTTTGCCCGGCCGGCTTTGATCTCGGCGAGGCTCACAAGGTGGTGGTGCTGTCGGTCACCGAGGGCGAGGACAAGCCGCTCAAATATCCCGACATGTTCGCGCAGGCCGACCTCATGCTCCTCAACAAGGCCGACCTGCTGCCGCATGTCGATTTCGATGTTGAAGCCTGCATTGGCTACGCCCGGCGCGTGAATCCGCAAATCGACATCCTCACCCTGTCGGCACGCACCGGCGAAGGAATATCGGCCTTCTACGACTGGATCGACGAGCGGGTCCGCAACGTCGCTTGGGACGCGAGCTATGCCGCAAGCTGAGCCCCATATGAAAATGCATGCGCCACCAACTCCTGTGCCGACAGCGCGCCTCAGAATTCGCATGCGAGGCGCGGTCCAGGGTGTCGGCTTCCGGCCGTTCATCCACCGGCTGGCCGCGCGACATGCGCTGTCGGGCTTTGTGCTGAACGATGGAGAGGGCGTCCTGCTCGAGGTCGAGGGCCAGGCGTTCCGCGCCTTTGTCGCTGGCCTAGAGGCGGAACGCCCACCCCTCGCGCGCCTTGACGACGTCGAGGTGTCCATTATCGCGCCCGAAGGCGATCGAAGCTTCGAAATACGCGACAGCATCGCTGGTGCAGCACGAACGCTGGTCATCCCCGATGCCGCAACCTGCGACGCATGTCTCGAAGACCTTTTCGATCCGTCGAGCCGCTTCTACCTCTATCCCTTCGTGACCTGCACCCATTGCGGCCCGCGCTTCACCATCACGCGCCGTCTGCCCTATGACCGCGCCCAAACTTCGATGGCCGCCTTTCCGCTCTGCCCCGCATGCGGGCGCGACTACGGCGATGTCTCCAGCCGACGTTTTCATGCGGAGTCGATCGCGTGCCCGGTCTGCGGTCCGCGTCTGAGCCACCCCATCGACACGATTGTCAACGCCGTGAAGGAAGGCCGTATCGTCGCCCTGAAGGGGATTGGCGGCTTCCACCTGATCTGCGATGCCGCGAACGAGGCCACTGTGACAGAGCTCCGGCGGCGCAAGGCGCGCGAGCAAAAGCCCTTGGCCGTCATGGTGGCGAACGAGGCCTCGGTCGATCTGATCGCCGCACCGACGACCGGGGAACGGGTTCTTCTTTTGCATCACGAACGGCCGATCGTGCTGGTGCGTCGCCGCGCGAGACTAGCGCCTTCGATCGCGCCGGGACTCACCCGCATCGGCGTGATGTTGCCCTATGCGCCGGTGCACCATTTGCTCTTCCATGCTTCGGCAGGGTCTCCCATGGACCCAACCTGGCGACGGCAGCCTCAGCCAGTTGCCCTGGTCGCCACCAGCGCCAATCTGTGCGGCGAGCCGTTGGTGATCGATGACGACGACGCGACGAAGAGGCTTTCCGGCATCGCCGATCTCATCGTCACCCATGACCGGCCGATCGTGGCGCGCGCCGATGATTCCGTGATGGCGATCATCGACGGCGCTCCAGCCTATCTCCGGCGCTCACGCGGCTTCGTGCCGGCGCCGATCGATCTCGGAGAGGATGGGCCCGCCGTCCTCGCCGTCGGCGCCCACCTGAAGACGACGGTGACGGTGACGCGCGGGCGCGAGGCCTTCGTCTCGCAGCATGTCGGAGATCTCGATAACGCCGCGGCCATCCGCTTCCACGAAGAAACAGCGCACCTTCTCCTCGCCATTCTGGACGTCACGCCCGAAGCCGTCGCTTGCGACCTCCACCCGGATTTCCATTCTTCGCGTTTTGCGGAGGCGAGCGGCCTACCGGTGATTGCCGTGCAGCACCATGCCGCCCACCTCGCCTCGATCACCGCCGAACACATGATGCGCGGGCCGGTGCTCGGCCTCGCACTCGATGGCTACGGCCTGGGTGACGACGGCGGCGCCTGGGGTGGCGAACTGATGCTCATCGACGGCGCCCGCTGGCGGCGGCTCGGCCATCTTCGGCCGCTCGCGCTGCCCGGCGGCGAGCGGGCAGCCCGCGAGCCCTGGCGCATGGGCGTCGCTGCCCTTGCTTCCCTAGGGCGGATCGAAGACGCCCGCCTCTTGTTTCCCGATACTCCACTTGCCGGTCCGCTCGCCGCATCGCTCGGCCGCTCGCCCGCCGCGCCGACGACCACTAGCATGGGCCGTCTGTTCGACGCGGCCGCCGCACTGCTCCGACCACAGACCCATCAAGGCTACGAGGGACAGGCGGCGATGGAGCTTGAGGCGCTGGTCCAGCAGCCGAGGATCTTGCCGGACGGTTATCGCCTTGACGGCGACGTACTGGACTTTCGTCCGCTGCTCGAGGCTCTCTTGTCCTTACGCGGCGATACCCGTATGGGCGCGGAGCTTTTCCACGGCACGCTGATCGAGGGCCTGGCGGCATGGGCCGCGGCAGCCGCGTCATCACTTGGACTCGCCCAAATCGCGCTCGGCGGCGGTTGCTTCATGAACCGCGTGCTCGCCGAGGGGCTTGCCCAGGCGCTGAGGGAACGCGGGCTCAGCCCCCTTATGGCGCGCGCGGTGCCCGCCAACGACGGCGGGCTATCGCTGGGCCAAGCGAGGTTTGCGCGGCTGACCCTAGCTGAAACCATCAACGCTACAGCCGGAAAGGAAAGCGCATGTGCCTCGCCATTCCCGTGCGCGTGAACGCCGTCCTGCCCGACGGCATGGCGCGGGTCACGCTCAGCGGCGTATCGATGGAGGTTTCCATCGCACTGGTCGGGGATGTCGGGGTCGGCGACTACGTCATCGTTCACGTCGGCTATGCGCTCGCGCGGATCGATCCGGAGGAAGCGGAGAGGACGCTCGCGCTGATGCGCGAGGGGGGCGTCATCGGGTCATCGGAGATGATGGAGGCTCTCCCGTGAAATACATCGACGAGTATCGCGACGGACGCATCGCCCAGGCATTCGCCAGGCAGATCGCGGGGGAGGTCAGGGCCGAGGCGAGCTACCGCCTCATGGAATTCTGTGGCGGCCATACCCACGCGATTTCGCGCTTCGGCATTACTGATCTTCTGCCGGCCAATGTGCGCATGATCCACGGTCCCGGCTGCCCGGTCTGCGTGCTTCCGGTCGGGCGCATCGACATGGCGATCGGGCTCGCCAGACGGCCCGAGGTGACGCTCTGCACCTATGGTGACCTCATGCGCGTACCGGGATCGCGCGGCGCCTCGCTGCTTAAGGCCAAGGCTGCCGGCGCCGACATCCGCATGGTCTATTCCACGCTCGACGCTGTGCGCATCGCCGAGGCCGAGCCATCGCGCGAAGTCGTTTTTTTCGCCATCGGCTTCGAGACCACGACCCCGCCGACGGCACTTGCGATCCGCCTCGCGGCGGCCAAGGCGCTAAAGAACTTCAGCGTGTTCTGCAATCATGTCCTCACGCCTGCGGCCATCCAGAGCATCCTCGAAAGCCCCGACGTGCGCGCGCTCGGCCGCGTGCGCGTCGACGGCTTCATCGGCCCCTCCCATGTCAGCACCATCATCGGCACGCAGCCCTACGAGTTCTTCGCGGAGGAGTTTGGCAAGCCCGTCGTGGTGACCGGCTTCGAGCCGCTCGACGTGCTGCAGGCGATCCTCATGCTGGTGCGCCAGGTCAACGAAGGCCGCCATGAGGTCGAGAACCAGTATGTCCGCGCTGTCACGCGTGACGGGAACGCGATCGCCAAGGGCGAAGTCGCCGAGTTCTTCGAGCTGCGGAAGAGCTTTGAATGGCGTGGCCTCGGCGTTGTGCCCTATAGCGGGCTGCGACTGAAGCAGGCTTATGCCACCTTCGATGCCGAGCGCCGCTTCGACCTTGCCGATGCGGGGGGTGAGGACAATCCCGCCTGCGAATGCGGCGCCATCCTGCGCGGCGTCAAGACGCCAACCGAATGCAAATTGTTCGGCACGCTGTGCACGCCGGACACGCCGATGGGTTCCTGCATGGTCTCCTCGGAAGGCGCCTGCGCGGCGCACTGGACCTATGGCCGCTTTCGCGACCGTGCGCGGAGCGCCGCATGACTCCCAAGGCCTACCGCCGTCGCCTCGACATCAAGAATGGACGTGTCGATCTCTCGCACGGGTCGGGCGGCCGCGCGATGGCGCAACTCATCACCGACATCTTCCACGAAGCGCTCGACAATGCCTGGCTGCGCCGCGGCAACGACCAGGCGGCCTTCGACGTCGCGCAAGGCCGCATGGTCATGACGACCGACGCCTACGTGGTCTCCCCGCTCTTCTTTCCCGGTGGCGACATCGGCTCGCTCGCGGTCCATGGCACGATCAACGACATCGGCATGGGTGGCGCACACCCGCTTTATCTCTCGGCTAGCTTCATAATCGAGGAAGGCTTTCCGCTCGCCGACTTGAAGCGCATCGCCGACAGCATGGGCGCGGCGGCGCGTGCCGCCGGCGTCCCGGTCGTTACCGGCGACACCAAGGTCGTCGAGCGCGGCAAGGCCGACGGGGTGTTCATCTCGACCACCGGCATCGGCGCGGTTCCCGGCGGCCTCGACCTCTCGGCCGACAAGGCGCAGCCGGGCGACCGCGTGATCCTATCAGGCACGCTTGGCGATCACGGCGTCGCGGTCATGTCCAAACGCCAGAACCTCGCCTTCGACACCGATCTGGTCTCCGATTCCGCGCCGCTTCATGGCCTCGTTGCTGCGATGGTTGAGGCTGGCGGTCAGGATCTTCGCGTCATGCGCGACCCGACCCGCGGCGGGCTCGCCGCGACGCTCAACGAGCTCGCGGATCAATCCGATATCGGCTTCCGTCTCGAAGAGAATGCGATTCCGGTGCGGCCCGAAGTCGCCGCCGCCTGCGAGCTGCTTGGGCTCGATCCGCTCTACGTGGCGAACGAAGGCAAGCTGGTCGCCGTCGTCGCGCCGAAGGCAGCAGACGTGGTGCTTGCGGCGATGCGCGCCCATCCGCTCGGCCGCGACGCGGCCGTCATCGGCGAGGCAATCGAGGACGACCACCATTTTGTTCAGATGACGACCGGATTCGGCGGCGGGCGCATGGTGGACTGGCTGTCGGGCGAACAGCTTCCACGCATCTGCTGAGGGAATCGTCCCATGCGCATCCTCCTCCTCGTCCACAGTTTCAACAGCCTGACCCAGCGGCTCCATGTCGAGCTTCGTGAACGCGGCCACGAGTTGTCGGTCGAGCTCGATATCAACGACGCTGTGACCCGCGAGGCGGTCGAGCTCTTCGAGCCTGACATTGTGCTGGCTCCCTTCCTGAAGCGCGCGATCCCCGAGGACATCTGGCGACGGCGTCGTTGCTTGATCGTCCATCCAGGGATCGTCGGCGACCGCGGCCCGTCCGCGCTCGACTGGGCCGTGCTCGAAGGCACCACCGACTGGGGCGTGACGGTACTGCAGGCCGAGGCCGAGATGGATGCCGGGCCGGTCTGGGCCTCGGTCGCATTCGCGATGCGCGAAGCCTCGAAGTCGAGCCTGTATCGCCGCGAGGTCGCCGAGGCGGCGGTCGAGGCGGTGCTGACCGCTCTTGCCCGCATCGAAAAAGGTCTTCAGCCGTTCCGTCCCGCCGCCCGAGACTCCGACTTGACCGGCCGCCTCCGGCCTGCCTGCCGCCAAAGCGACCGCGCCATCGACTGGCAAGACGACCCGACGTCGGTCGTGCTGCGCAAGATCCGAAGCGCCGACGGGGCGCCAGGCTTGCGCGACAGGCTCTTCGGCAAGCCGGTCAGGCTCTTCGACGCTCACGCCGCCGATAACCTCAGGGGCGCGCCCGGCGACGTCATCGCACGCTGCGGCGGCGCTCTCGCCCGTGCGACGCGGGACGGCGCGGTCTGGATCGGCCATGTTCGCGAGGAACGCGAGAAGGCGCTGAAGCTGCAGGCAACGCATGTGTTCGCCGCGGAAAGCGCGGCGCTGCCCTCGGCATTTGGCTATCAGCCGATCCGCTACGAGGAGGACGGCCCGGCTGGTCTCCTGCATTTCGCCTTCTACAACGGCGCGATGAGCACCGACCAATGCCAGGCGCTGAGAGCCGCCTATGCCGTGGCGTTACGACGTCCGACCAAGGTGTTGCTCTTGCTGGGCGGGCCCGACCATTGGTCGAACGGCATCCATCTCGGCATGATCGAAGCGGCCGACAGTCCCGCGGACGAATCCTGGCGCAACATCAACGCCATCAACGACCTCGCCCGCGACATCATCACGACCACGGATAAACTCGTCGTCTCTGTGCTGCAGGGCGGTGCAGGCGCCGGCGGCGTCTTCCTCGCGCTCGCCGCCGACGAGCTCTGGGCGTGCGACGGCGTGGTGCTCAACCCTCACTACAAGGACATGGGCAACCTCTACGGCTCAGAATACTGGACCTACTCACTGCCGCGGCGCGTCAGCGCGGAGAACGCCCACGGGTTAACCCAAGCGCGGTTACCGATGGGCGCCGCGGAAGGCCGGCGGCTCGGCCTGGTCGACCGCATCCTGCCCGCATCCGCCCTCCGCGATCCGCGCGCCATCGCAGAGTTGGCGTTAAGTATTGCGGATGATGCCGGCCTTGTGCAGCGGCTTCTCGAAAAGCGGGGCCGTCGGGAAATGGAGGAAGCGGAAAAGCCGCTCGAGCGCTACCGAGCCGAAGAGCTGGAACGCATGCGCCTCAACTTTTACGGCTTCGATCCGAGCTATCACGTCGCCCGATACAACTTCATTCACAAGATCCCAGAATCGCGGACGCCAGCGACGATCGCACGCCATCGGGCCTGGGCGTTAACGGCAATCCGCCAGTCCGCATGAGGCGAGCATGGATACCACGCAGAAGCACTCAATCTATGACGTCGCGCTCCTGACGCCGGCCGAGATGGGCAAGGCCGATCGCCTGGCGATGACGGCTGGTGTCAGCGGCCCGACAATGATGGAAGCCGCGGGCCGCGCCGTCGCGGACGCCACAAAGGCACGCTGGTCGAAGCGTCCCGTCACCGTCCTCTGCGGACCGGGCAACAATGGCGGCGACGGCTTCACCGCCGCCCGTCATCTGGCCGCAGCGGGATGGCCTGTGCGTCTTGCTTTGCTTGGATCCCGCGAGCATCTGAGCGGCGATGCCGCCCATCACGCCGCGCTATGGCAGGGTGGAATCGAGCCCTTCCAGGCGGATGTCCTCGACGGCGCTGGTGTCGTGGTCGACGCGCTCTTCGGAGCGGGGCTCTCGCGCCCTATCGAAGGCGCGGCGGCCCAGATGATCGAGACCCTGAAGACGCGCGGGATCCCGATCTGTGCGATCGACGTGCCGAGCGGCTTGGACGGCGCCAACGGCGCGGTCCGCGGAACGGCCGCACGCGCCGACGTGACGGTGACATTCTTCCGCAAGAAGCCCGGACACCTACTGTTTCCCGGACGTCGCCTTTGCGGCAACCTTGTCCTCGCCGACATAGGTACTCCCACGACGGTCCTCGAAACCATCGCGCCACAGACCTTCGAGAATAGTCCCGAACTGTGGCTCGACAGTTTCCCCTGGCCGGCTCTCGAAGGGCATAAGTACCAGCGGGGACATGCCCTCATCCTTGGAGGCGACGCAATCACCGGCGCGGCCAGACTCGCCGCGCGCGGCGCTTTGCGCGCCGGCGCCGGTCTCGTCACCCTGGCCGCACCCGCGCCGGTCTGGACGATCTATGCCACGGCCCTTACGAGCGTCATCGTCCGAAGCTTCAGTGGCCTTGATGGGTTCGACGCGTTACTGTCCGATGAGCGCAAGAACGCCATAGCCATAGGGCCTGGCGCCGGCGTGGGCGAAGCCATCCGTCGATACGTGGCGGCGGCGCTCGCGACGAAGCGCGCCGTTGTCCTTGACGCCGACGCTCTGACCTCCTTTGCCGAGGCCCGTGAAGATCTGCTGCAGGCAGTGACCGGACCGTGCGTGCTGACGCCCCATGAGGGTGAGTTTGCGCGCCTCTTCGACTTCACCGGCGATAAGCTTGCGCGAGCGCGAAAAGCGGCAGCGCAAAGCAATGCTGTCGTGCTGCTGAAGGGCGCCGACACAGTTATTGCAGCAGAAGACGGCCGGGCCGCAATCAACGCAAACGCCCCACCACAGCTCGCGACGGGAGGAACCGGCGATGTTCTGACCGGCTTGGTTGCGGGCTTAATGGCGCAAGGGCTCGGTGCTTTCCAGGCGGCGGCGGCTGGAGCCTGGCTTCATGGAGAAGCCGCAACGGCTTTCGGCGTGGGACTGATTGCAGAAGATTTGCCCGACGCGCTGCCCCGCGTTCTACAACAGCTCGAGAGCCGCTCACATCCGAAGAACGAGCCCTGTCTGTCTTTTTCCTCTGACACCGAATGCCATCGACATGAGAAAGTCTAGGACCGGTGCGCGCCAATCGCACGCTGGTACACGACGGCGGGCCAATGCATGACGCTGGCCGCCGCAAGTACCGGCGTGGGTATCGCCGCAACCTTCGATACACCCGTAGAGTATTGCTGCGGCTAACGATCGATGAGCCGGACAATCACTGAGATCACGATGCTGACCACCAGGCACGTCGTGATCGGCACATAGACCGTGAAATTGCCACGCTGCATTAGGATATCACCTGGCAACCTCCCAAGACCGAAGCGGCGTAGCCATGGCCAGAGCATGCCGACCACGACCAAGGCGAGGCCAACAATGATCAGGAAGCGTGACATGGGCGATCGATCCGACTCCGACGCAGTGTCCGGCCAGCGCATCGACGCCTTATCCCTGTCGCACCGATCTCGCGCGAAGCATAGTATGTATCAGCACCGAACGGGAGCCAACCGAAACCAGCGATGGGTCTCCGTCGACCTTAGATCAGAGCGTCCATAGCGGTATTGCCAGCGCTGATGATGCCGACCACGCGACCGAGGTGAGGTTTCCGGCCCGCGCGACACTTCTTCCAGCAAGCTGATGCCATCCACCAGGCGGCGGCCGTCCGCGGCCGGGATATCGAGACGATTGGAAGCTTGCGCACCGACCGCAAGGAACACCGCGTCGAAGCCGCCCTTCTGCTTCTCGGCTAGGACGTCGTCTACCTTCCGGCCGGTTCTGCACCCAGGCTACGCAGAAGCGGGATGCGGCAGGCCGGCATGAATCCCTTCCGCCTTGATAGCACGCGCCCGCGCCTGCGCCTGCAGGATTCGGCTTACCGTGAGCTCCGCTTTCGGGTTCTCACTCAGACGCGACCCGAAGAGGTGCCCACCTTGCTGCGTCAGACACACGCCGCGGCGGACGAGCACTACCGCCTCTTGGAGAACCTGGCGACGCGTGATGGTACGCGATTCCATCCATTCTGGCAGGATGGAAATGTAATCCATTACGATAACAATAAACCGGAAATCGCACAATGAACCTGCAAACGCGCTATCTCGGCTTGTCTTTGCGTCATCCCGTAGTCGCCGGTGCCTCGCCCCTTTCCGCGACGCTCGACGGCATACGCCGGTTGGAGGATGGCGGGGCTGCCGCGGTCATTACGGCATCCGAGTATGAGTAGGAGGTCCGGAAAGAGGAAGCCGCCTTTGAAGCCGCCGGCGCGATCGGCGCCGACAGCCAGGCCGAGGTGACGAACTATCTGCCGCCGCTTCCGAGTTACAAGGGTGCCCTCGCGGCCCATCTCGAGATGATCCGGCGCGCCGCGGAGAGTGCTTCCGTGCCACTGATCGCCAGTCTGAATGGGATGACGCGCAAAGGCTGGACGGATATTGCCGCCCTTTTGCAGGAAGCAGGAGCGGCGGCGCTCGAAGTCAACTTCTTCCACACCTCCACAGACCTCCGAGAGACGTCGGCCGAGGTCGAGCGCAGGCTCATCGAAACCGTGCGCGAAGTCTGTGCAACCGTTACGGTTCCCGTCGCCGTCAAGCTCAGCCCGAACTTCACTGCGCCGGCTCATCTCGCTGTTGAGATTGCCGATGCCGGTGTGAGCGGGCTAGTGTTGTTCGGTCGGTACTACGAGCCCGACATCGATCTCGAGACGGTGAGTTTCCATCCCAGTCTGCGTCTATCGGCAGCGCAGGAGATCCGTTTGCCGCTTCTGTGGATCGCTTGCTGGCCGGACAGACATCGCTGAGCCTTGCGGCCGGCCGAGGTGTCGAAGGATCCGCAGAGGTGATCAAATGCCTGCTTGCCGGCGCGGACGTGGTGCAGATAGCGTCCTCGTTGCCGCGTCACGGAGCCAGCCATCTCGACCGCTTGGTGGCGGGCTTGGCGGAATGGATCGAGGCGCATAACGCCGGTTCGGTGAACGAGATCCGCGGGCGCCTGCGCGCCGGTCGGCTTGCCCAGCGGAGATTCTGTCGCGCGCGCACCACCTTCGCTCGTTGCTGCTGGAACATCCATTCTCGATATAAGTCACCAATTCTAAATTCTCGGCTGAATTTTTCTGGCTTGGCTCCAGGTTGAGATGGTCGGCTTGCTGGGGGCGACAGCGGTGTCGATCTGCCGTCCGCGTTTCAGCGGCTGCACGGCATTTCAATGGGTTGATCCTCAGCAGTTTCGCTGAGGCGGACGCCTTCCGATCTCAGTGTACGGTATAGAGATCCTTTGGCGGTTCAGTGTTGAGACGGGATGCGGCCGCCATAGGCCCCACCATGCTGCACTCAACAGCGCCTTGCTGCCGGCGACGCTCACCTGGATCTGCCGGAAATCCCCCTGCCGCGCCAGTTCGAGGCTGGCGATCAGCGTGGAAACCCAGGCCACGCACCGAAGCAATACGCGCCGAATCGTGGTCTCAGCGATGTTGGGTGGTTCTGGCAGGAGCCGATCGAATGGCGCGCTGTCAGGCGCCGCAGCAAGGAGCCGCAGCAAGGAGCCGCAAGATGCGCATTCGCGCCATTGCCTTCAAGGTTGCGGCGCCCGGCAGTCAGCGAAATTGGCGATGTTCGCTGGGCGAAGGCACCGACGGCGCATGATCATCTTGGCCATGGCAGGAGCGATCCTCCTCCAAACTTAATCCCTGCGGAGGGAACATCCATCTCTCACACCGAAGAGAACCTGAGCCGCAAGGCGTTCGAGATCACCGAGACCGAACTCAGCGCCATGGCCAAAGCGGCGATTACCGGGCTGAGCAATAGGCCGAAGTTGGGATAGAGGATGCCCGCCGCGATCGGTATGCCGGCAGCATTGTAGATCAGCGCGAACACCAGGTTCTGGCGGATGTTGCGCATCGTCGCGCGGCTTAATGCCCGGGCGCGGACGATCCCGGCCAGATCACCCTTGACCAAGGTTACGCCCGCACTCTGCATCGCGACCTCGGCGCCGGTGCCCATGGCGATGCCGATATCCGCCTCGGCCAACGCCGGCGCATCGTTCACGCCGTCACCCGCCATGGCAACGATCCTGCCTGCCTGCCGCAACTCGCCGACGATCCGGTGCTTGTCCTCGGGCAACACATCGGCATGCACATCCTCGATACCGAGCCGGCACGCCACGGCATCGGCTGTTGTACGGTTGTCACCGGTCAGCATGACGATCCGGACGCCATCCGCGCGCAAAGTCTCGAGCGCTGCCGGTGTCGTGGGCTTGATAGGGTCGGTAATCGCGATGATGCCGGCTGGCTGGCCGTCCACCCCCAGAAGCAGCGCTGTGGCGCCCTCGCTGCGGAACTTGTCCGCTTGCGCGGCCATCGCTCCGATCCCGACCCCAAGCTCCTGCATCAATTTGTTGTTGCCGAGCGCGATGCGATGACCCCGGACGGTCCCCGAGACGCCCTTGCCGGTGACGGAGGCAAAGTCGCTCGGCTCGTCCATGGTCAGTCCACGCTCGGTCGTCGCAGCGACGACCGCCACCGCCAGCGGATGCTCGCTCGCACGTTCGACACTGGCCGCGAGCGGCAGGATCTCCGCCTCCGTGTGGCCCGGCGCGGGTACGATGGCGATCACCCGCGGCTTGCCCTCGGTCAGGGTGCCGGTCTTGTCCACCACCACCGTATCGACTTTCTCCATGCGCTCCAAAGCTTCGGCCGACCTGATCAGCACGCCGCCAAGCGCGCCCTTGCCGACCCCGACCATGATGGACATTGGCGTTGCAAGGCCCAGCGCGCATGGACAGGCGATGATCAGCACCGACACCGCCGCGATCAGCCCAAGCGCGAGCGCGGGCGGCGGACCCCAGATGGCCCAGGCGATGAAGGTCAACACCGCTATGAGGATGACTGCCGGCACGAAGTAGCCGGACACCGTGTCCGCCAGGCGCTGGATCGGCGCCCGGCTGCGCTGCGCTTCGGCGACCATGGCGACGATCCGTGCCAGCATGGTGTCGGAGCCGACCTTGTCGGCGCGCATCAGCAGCGAACCCGTGCCGTTCACGGTCCCGCCGATCAGCTTGTCGTTCGCTCGCTTGGCGGACGGCATCGATTCGCCGGTGACCATGGCTTCATCGACCGAGCTGTTGCCGTTGATCACGGTGCCGTCCACCGGTATCCCATCGCCAGGACGCACCCGCAGCGTGTCGCCGACCTGTACCTGGTCGAGCGCGATTTCCTCGTCGCCGTCTGGCGTGACGCGATGCGCCGTCTTCGGCGCGAGGTTCAGCAACGCTCGAATCGCCCCGCCCGTATGTTCACGGGCCCGCAATTCGAGAACCTGCCCGAGCAATACCAGGACGATGATGGCGGCTGCCGCTTCGAAATAGACCGCGACCGTGCCGTCCATGTCGCGGAAGCCGGTCGGGAAAACGCCCGGAAGAAACGTGGCGACCAAGCTGTACAGATAGGCTGTGCCAGTACCGAGCGCGACCAGGCTGAACATGTTCAGGCTGCGGTTGACCACCGATGCCCAGGCGCGGGCGAAGAACGGGGCGCCCGCCCACAGCACGACCGGCGTGGCAAACAGGAACTGCACCAGGGTCGCGAGGCGCGGGGCGATGAGGTGATGCAACCCGAGCGCCGGCACGTGCCCACCCATCTCGAGCACCACCACCGGCGCGGCGAGGACGCATCCGATCCAAAGGCGCCGGGTCATATCGGCGAGCTCGGGGTTCGGTGCGACATCCACGCTCGCCGTGAGCGGCTCGAGCACCATACCGCAGATCGGGCACGATCCCGGGCCCTCCTGGCGGACCTCGGGGTGCATCGGGCAGGTATAGATGGTGCCGTTGGGCGCCGGCGGAGGCGACAGAGCGCACGCTTCCGCCAGGTACTGGGCGGGTGAGGCGGTGAACTTTTCGCGGCATCCGGCGGAGCAGAAATGGAGTGTGTGGCCCTGGTGCTCGGACCGATACCGCGAAGTCGCTGGATCGACCTGCATGCCACAGACCGGATCGGTTACCCGTTCGGCCTGGGTCGCGGCGGCGGCCGTAGCGTGGTCACCGCCGGAGTGATGACAGCAGCCGCCATCGTGGTGGCCCTGCATGTGGGTTGCTTCGGCATCCGTGGCTCGAGTGCCGCCAGCATGGGGACTGCACGCGTCATCGCGCTGAACGTGCATGTCGTCCAATGCGTTATCGGTCATATCCGTTTGCTCCGCGTTCATGATCTCACCCGGTTGGGTGTCGCCGCTTGAACGCTCCCCGGTGACGCTATATATACCCCACCTGGGTAAGGTATCAAGGGGTGACCGAGTGCACACGTCTGCAAAGACCGCTGTCATCGCCCGCCTAAAGCGGATCGAGGGCCAAGTCGGAGGCTTGATCCGAATGGTCGATGACGATCGCTACTGCGTGGACGTTTTGACCCAGATCAATGCGGTCCGCGCGGCATTGCACAAGGTTGAGGAGCAAGTTCTGCGCGATCACGTCTCCCACTGCGTGGCTGGGGCATTCGCTTCCGGGGACGTGGTGGAGCAACGGCAGAAGGTCGAGGAATTGATCGAGACCGTCGGCCGGATGACGAGGTGAATGAGGATGAAAGCGGCTTGGCACCATAGGTGGCGGAGCATCCGGGCCGGGCTTTCGGTTCTGCTCGCGTTCGCCCTGTTGGTTGGCCAAGCCGTCGCAGGACCTGTGTCCGGCCTATCGCTCTCGGATTGCGCGAACTGCCCGGGCCAGACCCGGATTGTCGCTTCGTCCGCCAACGCGAGCTGCGACAATCCCGCGCAACCGCGCGGCCAATCCGGCACCATGCATGGCGTCGCGTCCTGCACTGCCAATTCCTGCTTGATGCCACCGTCCTGGGTGGCAACAACCACGCCGTCCCCTGTGTCGGCTCTACCGCGAAAACTGGCCTATCGGCCTGGCTTTGCGACGACCCATGAAGGACTGGGTGTTTCGCCGGCACACCGGCCTCCCCGACAATTGGCCTGATCCGCCGGTCTCGATCGGCGCTCGCGGATTCCGTCGTGGCGCTGTGCGCCGCGACAGCAGGAATGCAGGCTGAGCGCTCGCCGATCGTGCACCAGGGCGGTCCCCCCCGTGGCCCGCAGGCCAGGCTCAAGGGCGGATACTGTTCGGACCAGACACGAGTCACCTGAAGCGCCCCGCGGCTAACAGATTGAAGCCGCGGCACGGTACCGGAAACAAATCAAATGTTCTACACACGCGAGTTCGAGCTTTCGGCGCTTGCGCGCCTGGAAGCAATGGGCGACGTGCAGGAGGTCGCACGTGAGCTGCATGTCCGCCATTCCCCGCTGAATCAATGGCGCCGCCGGTACAAATGGCGCCGGGAGTATTCGCTTCGCGCTGCCGACGCGCTCCGCGCGTGTCGCCGGCCGCAGTCGGCGAACCCATCGGCTACGGGTGCGCCGGCTTCGTTTGGCGACGCGGTCGAGGCGCGACAGCGCATCGCCGCACTAGAGCGCGAGATCAGCCAGCAGCGGTTGGTGCAGGATGTCTTTCGCGCCACTGCGAGGCAAGCCGGCCTCCAAACCCTCCAGAATATCGCGCCCGTCGAGGCGGCCTACACGTAAGCGATTCACCTGATGACGAGATGCCTCTGAGACCCTAGCCGACGAGCAACATGATTGCTCTGGCGGTCGGCGGTCGAAGGCAACAGGAGACTGAACATGACTTGGTTGAACGACAACTGGATCTGGATCGCGGTGGCAATAGGAGCCTTCCTTCTCATGACACGTATGGGTGGCATGGGATGCGGAATGGCAGGAATGGGCCATCGGCGAAACGGGGACGGATCGACCGACGGTGATATCAACCCGAACTCCGCGCAGCCCGGTGCGATCGATCCGGTCAGCCGGCACCCCGTTGCGCCGGCACATGCCGTTATGGGCGCGTATCACGGGCGAATCTACTCCTTCGAGAGCCGCGAGAATCGCGAGACCTTTGATCGGGAGCCGGAAAAGTATCTCGCCGACGACAACGTCATCGGCCAGACGGCCGGAAATTCGAATGCTGCCGCACATCGCCACCACGGCTGCTACTAGCCGTAACCAAAGGATCAAAGCCATGACAACGAAAAAATGCCTGACCTTCGCTGCGGCAGCCCTGGCTGCAAGCGTCAGTCTCGCGAATGCACAAACCGCGCAGGATCACGCAGCGCATCACCCGGCCGACCAGTCTGCAACGCAGGTCGAGCCGACGCCCCAAGGGCTGAAGCCGGACGGCAAGGGCACGATGGGTGGCAAGGGGACGATGGGTGACACCGGTACGATGGGTGACAACGGCATGATGGGTGGCCACGGCTCGACGGACTGCCAGGCCGGAATGGCTCGGATGACGACCATGATGCGCATGATGGATGCCGGCACAGCCATGGGCACCGCAGCCCCTGCGGCCGATTCGTACCGCCACATCGAAGGCCAGCTCGCTTTCTTCAAGTCCGAACTGCATCTCACCGATACGCAGCTCCCGCAGTGGAATGCCTTCGCCGACGCACTGCGCACCCACGCCGCACGGCTGGAGCAACTGACGGCGCAGACCCGCCAAACCACAGGAGTCGCACCGGTTCCGAGGCAGGCGGAACGCCAGATCGTGGTGCTTTCGACGCAGCGCAGTTCGATGCGTGCGGTTCTGGTAGCCGCGGAGGCGCTCTACTCCGTGCTGACAGACGACCAGACGAAGGTCGCAGACGAACTGGTTGCCGAGCACATGGTTTCCATGAGCGCGAGGGGATTATGAACGCCCTGAGCCTGACGGCCACCAGGCGGAATGTTCTCCGCCTGGTGGCCATCGCTGCCGCGGCACCGTTGGCTGCGGGCCTTGCGTTCGCACGACCGGCCGGGGCAGCGTCATTGACCCCAGTCGAGATGTGGAAGAGTCCCACCTGCGGCTGTTGCGGTCGTTGGGCGCAATACATGCGGCAGGCAGGGTTCAGCCTCACCGTTCACGGCACTGACGATATGGAAGCCGTGAAGGAGGCACGCGGTGTGCCGGTTGGTCTGCGCGCCTGCCACACCGCCGTGGTGAACGGTTATGTCGTCGAGGGCCATGTGCCCGCCCCTGACATCGTGCGGCTGATCGCGGAACACCCAACGGCAAAGGGGCTGGCCGTGCCCGGCATGCCGGCGGCGGCGCCTGGGATGGATCAGCCGGGCCAAACCTATGCCTCGGTGCTGTTCGGTACGCCCGACGGCGACCGCCCCTATGCGCAACATTAACGCGAACCCGCAACACGGGAGAACCGCCATGTTCTATGCAAGCAACACGCAATTCTGGCGCAGCCGAGGCGGAATCGCCCTGCTCGGCTTGCTAGCCGTCGCCGCGGCCTACCTGCTGACCGAACACATCGCCCACGTACTGGCCCGCTGCCCTTCCTGCTGTTGCTCTCTTGCCCGCTGATGCACCTGTTCATGCACCACGGCCATGGCGGGCATGGCGGCCCCGCTCCCGCAACGCCGCCGCGGCCGATCGAGGATGGCCGCGCGCAACGAGGAGATGGGTGATGACCCATGACGTCTCTGAGGCCCGGACCCTGACATTGGCACTGGTGGCGAATTCGGCGCCCGCCCGTCGGCGCCTGGAGGCGGGTAGGAGACCATCAGGATCTCTGGGGTGGACGGCGCCTTATTCGACCAGATGCCCCAACATCCCGAACAGTTCTTCCTGGCCGCCCCAGAGATCCTGATGCTCCCCGGGTAAGAGTGCGGGTATGAAGCCGCCGCCCGACCCGCACCATCATCATCGGTTCCCTCCCGAGATCATCAGGCCCGCCGTCTGGCTGGGTTATCCAACTTTCCCGTTCTTCAGGAACGGGAAAGCTGACCTTGAAAGCACTCATGGGCAGGCTAACCTAAGCGTACCTGAGGAACGAGAAGGTTAGTATGGCACTCCACTTGGTCGGCGAGACCCTGGACAAGGCTCGCAGTCATTACCGCGCAGAGAGGGGGAAGCTTGTCAACCTGATGCGTGGCATCTACGTTGATGCCGGCGACGATATCGACGTCACTGTGATGAGGCACGCCGTTCGCATTGCCCACTACCTGTATCCGCGGGCTTACCTGTCAGCGGCGAGTGCAACACTTCTCGGGCCAACCCTGGACGGACGACTATTCCTCAGCGCTCGGCGCAAGCAACGCACCCGTATCCGCTCGCTGGAGATCATCCAGAACGAAGCGCCCCCGCATCCATCCGTCGGTGAGGCAGTGATTGATGACGGCATGGGGGAGTTCAGGGTCAGTGTCTCCTCCATCCGTCAACGCTTCCTTGAGGCGTTTCGCTTGCGCAGCGAGCATGCGGGGTCAATCGATGACAAGATGCGGGCCTCCATCGCCACCCGTCTGATCGAAGAATATGGAAGCGCACGAGCAGCGGCGGATGCCGCCTGGGCCCTCGCGCGGCAGAACGAATGGTACAGAGAAGGAGAGTCGGCAGAACGTTATCTTCTGTATCGCCGCGGCGTTGTAACGGCCAGGAATGAGGCGGCACTGGACCTCATCGTCGCTTGGCACGGCGTCCCGCTCGGCCATCTTGTGCATGACGGCTTTGAATGGCGGTGGAATCCGACGAACAGTGATGCGCCACCGCTCATCCGCCAGACGACGCCGGGGAGGCTGCCGCCCTTCGTTGTCTCGCTGCTGCCTGAGGGTTGGCTTGAGCAGGTTCTAAAGGATAAGGGAGAACGGGCGCTCCTACGCTCCGGCAAGCGCTACATGTCCAACATAACCATCGTCGAACGCGAGGTCGAACTCGCTTCCCTGCCACAGGACGTTCTCCTGACGCGGCTGGCCGAATTTACCAAGGACGGCATATTCATCGGCCAATACTCTGGGCCGGGCCGCGGCGAAATCGAGGAAAGCTTCGAGCGCAATCTTGCCGAGATTTACGCGCGCGCCGACACGCCGCGCCTGTCGGGCATCCAGATCAAGGCGCCGATGTATCTTGGTCCTGATGGCACCATTTCACCAGCCATTGCCAAGCCTTTTACGCATATCCTCAAGCCGGCAGGCACCGGTGGTTATCATTCCCTGCCGCTTGTTGAATCGATCGTGATGGAGTTGGGCCGAGCCGCCGGTTTCTCGGCGCCAGCCACGGCACTGATGCCGATGCCGGATGGGATGCCGCCGGCGCTGGTTGTGGAGCGGTTCGATATCCGGGTGGGCCACAACGACACGCGGATGCTAGCCCTAGAAGATCTTTGCTCCGTTCTCGATCTCCCACCCATAGCGAAATACGACAGCACAATGGAGCGTGTTGCGCGCGCCGTCCGCTCTGTTTCAACCGCGCCCGACGAGGATCTGCTGGTCATCGTCAGGCGCGCGCTATTTGCCTGGCTGATTGCGGATGGTGATATGCACCTCAAGAACATCGCGCTACTCAAGATTGCAGAGGCTGGCGACAGGCACTTTCGAAGCGTCCGCATGGCGCCCATCTATGATGCAGTGACGACGCGGGTCTTTCCCAGTCTCCTGCATGACCACATGGCGCTCAAGCTCAATGGCAAGGATGACAATCTGCGACGCGCCGATATTCGGGCGCTGGCGATTACAGCGGGGCTTAGGGCAGCCGACGCTGATGCCGCGGTCGACGACCTCTTGGGCCATCTGCGCGGTGTCGTTGATCGAGTGGCGTTACCTGAGTCGATGGGACTCACCGATGATGCAAACAGAATCGTTGCCAAAATCCGTAACATCTGCCGCAGGCGGATAGAGGACATGGCATGAGCACCACTCCGCTCAAATATGGTCGCTGTGGCGCGTGGACGCGTGCGATAAACGCATGATCGCTGGAGCTCTTGCGCAGGCCGAAACATTTGGGGGGATGTTTGAGTCGTAGTCCAGATGGAGATTTCCGCGCATGTCGTCAGAAGTCTCATATCACAGGACATTTCGTTCATAGCAGCGCTTCAGAGCTTCACTTAGGTGGTGAGTCACTTTGCGAGGCGCACCGCCATCGCGGCTACGCCTAGCGTGACCCGCGTGATGGCACATCGTCGAGCCGGGCCGAAAGCGGCAGGTTCTCACGTGCCGTGCGAGCGCCATCTGCAGAAAGAAGCTGCGGCACGTAGGCGGCATGTGGGCGCACCTGTGTAGCTTGGTGCACGACATCAAAGCCCGCTACGGTTACGGACCCGGGCGCTTGGCGGCAGCAAGGTGGTCAGCATCTTCACGATGGTGCTCTTGCCAGCGCTGTTGGCACCGGTCAGCCCGAAGGCTTCACCAGCAAACACCGAAAAGCTGACCTTGTCGACGGCGGAGACGGCACCAAAATAGCGCGTGAGTTCCCGGAGTACGACCGCGACCGCTATGACGTGCGATTTGCCTTCCGTCACAAGCTTATGGATCTGCACCGTTGTGAACGCCTTGATCCAGGTCAATCCATGATCCGGGTCAGCAAGCGGACCCGGGGCCGACGGTAGGGTAAGGGGATCAGGCTAAGCCGTATCTCAGGCGGGGAATCTGGGACGGGTGCCGATGGGTGGCCTGCCGCGCAGGGGACTTATCCAAGCCTTCCTGAAATTAACAACAACATGATTGCGCGGAGGTATACTGCCCACACAGTGGGAATTGACCCAGGTCAATGCCGCGACTGAGCAAACATGGTCTTTCGCTGAGGCCAGACGGAGGGCGTGCCGGGTTGCCGTTGGGTTTGACGCTGTCGAGGCTCCCGGGGTGAAGGTCAAGATCAATGAGTATGACGGCGTGGGGGCGGCCCGCTCATCACAGACCCGGAGCTGGAAACAAACCAGTTACATACTATCGGGCTGTGCTCAGTGCGGGATCGGCTTTGCGTTGGCTTGTCTGGGTCGCTATCGTGGCGTCGCTTGGCCTCGGGGTCACGTATGAGGCCCACAACTCGTACTTGCAGGCACACTTCTTCGCTTGGTTTGACAAAGGCGTGTGGTACTCGGTCGCTGCCGGCGCAAATCCGCTGATCCGGTTCCCGCGCCATGGCCCGCGTGACGAGCAGCTAGGATACGCTGAGCTTTCAACGATTATCCCATCGCTTGAGGCCCACCATTTTGAGATCGTCCGCCAGGCGCGATGGTCAGCACGGCTCGATTGGTTTGTGTCGCATGGCAGTTATATGCCTTACAGTGGGAAGCTGCAGGCTGGTCTACGCATCCTTGATCGCAGCGGGGTACCGCTATTCCAGGCCAGCTATCCGTGGCACGCCTATCACCATTTCAGTGAGGTTCCGACAATCGTCGCGAACACGCTGACGTTCATCGAGGACCGGGAGCTGCTAGATGCAGAGCATCCGCTGCATAATCCGGCAGTCGATTGGAAACGCTTTGCGGTGGCAGCACTTGGACGCATTGCCGGGCATTTCGATCGTCGTTGGCAGCGGGGCGGAGCCAGCACACTCGCCACTCAGATCGTCAAATTCGATGATTCGCCGGACGGCCGCACGGAGAGCATCAGTGAGAAACTGCGCCAGATGCTGACTGCTACTGTGTCTGCCTATATGGGCGGTCCTGGCACCCTGGCGGCGCGCCAGGGCATTCTGCTGACCTACGTCGATTCGACGCCGCTCGCCGCCCGGCCTGGGTACGGGGCGGTCATCGGCATCCCGGAGGCGCTCTGGGTGTGGTATGGCACTGATCTCGACGAGGCCGATCGGCTGTTGACGCAGCCGGCGCTTACCCGACAGGCCCTCGTGCGCCAGGGCGAGATCTACCGGCAGATCCTGAGCTTGATTTTGGCAGGTCAGCGGCCGGCCTATTACCTGATTCAGAACCATGCCGCACTGGAGACGCTGATCGACGCCTACCTACCCCTCCTGGCCAAGGCTGGCGCGATCCCCATGCAACTGTGCAATGTCGCCATTGCAAGCAAACTGCAGTTCCAGAGTGACGTGCCGTCTCCGCAGGCTTCTTTCGTCGAACACAAGGCCACGGACTTTGTAGAATCAGAGCTTCTCTCTCTGCTCCGGTTGGACAATGTCCCGGGCCTTGATCACTATGATCTGGCGGCCACCTCGAGCATAGACGAGGCAGCACAGCAGCGGGTGACGGGCGTTTTGACACATCTTGGCGATCTGGCCTATGACCGATCGCTTGGGCTCGTTGGCAAACAGATGCTTGGCGAGGGCGATCCTGCGCTCGTTACCTGGAGCTTCGTTCTGTACGAGCGGGGCAATGGTGCCAACCACGTGCGCATTCATGCCGATAGCCTCAATGAGCCGTTCGACATCAATGCCGGGGCCAAGCTGCAGCTTGGTTCGACAGCCAAGCTTCGAACATTGATCACATACCTCGACATCATGGTCGATCTGCACCGCAGGCTGGTATCACAGCCGACCGCGGCCCTCCAACACGTCGCAGCAACAGCGCCCGACGCACTGACGCGCTGGGCAGCGAGCTATCTGACGCAGGCCCGCGACCCTGCACTCGGGCCGATGCTGGAAGCGGCGATGCAGCGCACCTATTCGGCCGCGCCATTCACCCTGTTTACCGGAGGCGGTAACAACGCGTTCGGCAATTTTCAGCCTTGGGAGGACCGGCTGACTCCGACAGTGCAGTTCGCCTTCGAGAATTCTATCAATTGCGCCTTCGTCCGGCTGATGGGCGACATTAGGGACTACTATATTGGGCAGAGTGTCGCCGATGAGAATCAGCTACTCTCGGATCCGCATGATTCGACAAGGATCGCCTACCTGCGGCAATTTGCGGAACAAGAAGGCCTGACGTATCTTCATAAATTCTATACAGAGGATCAGGGCCTGACACCTCCGCAAGTGGTCGACAAACTGGCCCGGCAGACAAAGCCACTAGCCAGCCATCTCGCAGATGTATTCCTTACAGTCTACCCCGATGCCAGCCAGGGGGTAATGGCGGCATTCCTGCAGACCCATATGCCGGCACCAGCTTTCTCGGAACTCAACCAGAAGCGGCTTACTGAGCTCAATGACGAATTTGGCGGCAGAAGATTATCACTGAACGATGCGGGCTACGTTGCTGGCATCCATCCGCTCGCATTGTGGCTTGCCTGCTACCTGCGGACGCATCCCAATGCCTCCTGGGGTGATGTCGTTAAAGCCAGCCCCGATGCAATCAAGCAATCTTACGTCTGGCTGTTCAGACCGGACAAGACTTTTCAGCAAAATCTCCGAATCAGGACGATCCTGGAGCAGAGGGCTTTTCGGCTCATCTGGCAGGACTGGCAGCGCCAGGGCTATCCGTTTGACCGTCTCGTACCGTCGCTGGGCACCGCGATAGGTGCTTCCGGGGACCGGCCGGATGCGCTTGCGGGTTTGATTGGAATCATAATCAACGATGGAATAAAGCAGCCGACTGTCGATCTCGACCGGCTCGACTTCGCCGATGGCACGCCCTACCAAACGGATTTCGTGCCGCAACCCGTCCCACAACGTGTGCTGAATCCGCTGGTCGCGCAAACGGTACGGCAGGCGTTGATCGGGGTGGTCCGCAATGGCACCGGCGTTGCTGTCCAGGGTGGCTATCGTGCAGGTGACGGCGGTCTGCTTCCGATCGGCGGCAAGACCGGCACAGGCGACAACCGATATCATATCTACGGGCCGGGCGGATATCTCCGGGAGGAGCGCGTAGTGGATCGCACAGCCACGTTTGCGTTCTTTCTGGGCAGTCGCTTCTTCGGTACGATTACGGCCTATGTAAAGGGTCCGCAGGCGGCGGCATTCACCTTTTCCAGCGCACTGAGCGTACAGCTCCTGCGGGCGTTGCAGCCGCAACTCGAACCGCTGTTGCAGACAGCAAGGACACGATGACAATGCTCTCCAGTCCGGACAGCGGGGACCGTGCCAACGCAGGCGATACGAGTAGGGGCGACTACTCCGTTCGCGCTCCTGACGTTACCAAGCCGGTACCGCTGCGGGTCCACCAGACAATCAAGCCGTCCGTTGGGACTCCGCTGCCTGCGTCAACGGGACCGAGACATGATGCGGCGGTACACGCAAGAGCGTCGCCGCCGCGGCTACAACCCTGTTGGCATGGGCGGGATATTGGTTGGATCGGTCTCCTATTCGCATGATCGCGGCTTCCTCCACGACCGCGTCGGAGGCCAAGGTGTCTCCCGCAATCCGTAGATCGGCTGGAAATGACGAAACCCCTTCCTGGTACGCTTAATCTTAATGAGACGGAATAAGAACGCTATAGCCTCTCATCTGCGAAAACCACCAAAATGCCTGGGCACCCCGCCGCGCAAGCGATGCAGGGCTGTCAGGAAACGCCTGCTCTACCAGGCTGGACGGTTACCTTCACGTCATGTTGCTGTGGGCCACTCGCGGCTGCGCCAGACAAGCGCGTCGTTCATATTCGTACGGTTCCGCCAGGTCTCATCGGTTTGTCAGCCCAAGATGTGATAGCCGCCATCGATATATTCGATGTTGCCGGTCAGCGCAGCCGCCGCGTCGCTCGCCAGGAACGCTGCTACGTTGCCAACATCCTCGATGCTGACGAGCTGATGCTCCGGTGTCCGGCCGCGGGTGCGTTCCAGCAATTCGTCGAACCGCTCGATACCGGACGCGGCACGCGTCTTCAGCGGGCCAGGCGAAAGTGCGTGTACCCGGATGTGCTTCGGCCCCAGTTCGGCCGCCATGTAGCGCACGGAACTTTCCAGTGCCGCCTTCACCGGACCCATCAGGTTGTATTCCTCGACAACCTTCTCCGAGCCATAGAATGTTACTGTCAGCAGGCAGCCGCCGTGCGGCATCAAGGGCTCGGCCATATGCGCCATACGGACGAAGGAATGGCAGGACACGTCCATCGCCATGTTGAAGCCCGCCTGAGAGCAGTCGGTGACGCGCGCATGCAGGTCTTCCTTCGGCGCGTAGGCGATCGAGTGCAGCAGGAAATCCAGCCCGCCCCACACGGAGCGGATATGTTCGAACACCGTTTCCAACTGGCCATCGATCCGTACGTCGCAGGGGACCACGATCTCGCAGCCCAGGCGGTCGGTGACGGGACGCACATAAGGTTCCGCCTTCGCGTTCAAATACGTGGCGGCAAGGCGCGCGCCCGCAGCGGCGAACGCCTCGGCGCAGCCCGCGGCGATGCTGTGGTCGTTCGCTATGCCGACGACCAGTCCGCGCTTGCCCTTGAGCGCGGCTGTTGCTGCCAATGGTCCTGTCATCACCACCTCCTGCCTCAACTGCTCAAGCCGCAAGGCCAATCGTTTCGATCGTATGGTGGGCGATCATCGCTTCCTCGTTGGTCGGGATCGTCCATACCTCGATGCGGCTTTCCGGGGCGCTCACACGGCCGTCTGGATGCGTGTTCGCATCGTTGTCCAGCACCGCGCCAAGCCACGCCAGGCGCCGACAGACCGCGGTGCGGATTTCCGGCGCATGCTCGCCAATTCCCGCGGTGAAGACGAAGCCGTCGAGCCCGCCCAGCGTGCTGACCAGCGCACCGGTATCACGGGCGATGCGGAACACGAACAAATCGACTGCCTCGCGGCCACGCGGATCGGTGCTGCGCAACAGCGTCCGCATGTCGCTGCTGATGCCGGAGACACCCAGCAATCCGGAGTGGTGATACAGCACGTCCTCTACCTGCGCAGCGGTCATGCCGCGTTGCTGGATCAGGTAGAGCACGGCGCCCGGATCGATGGTCCCGCATCGCGTGCCCATCATCAGCCCATCGAGCGCTGTGAATCCCGTCGTGACATCGACGCTCTGTCCATCATGCATGGCGCACAGGCTGGCGCCGTTGCCCAGATGCGCAACGATCACACGTCCTTCCGCCAGGCGCGGCGCGACCGCGCGCAGCCGCCGGGCGATGAACTCATAGGAGAGGCCGTGGAAGCCGTAACGCCGCACGCCCTCCGCTTCGTAGGCACGTGGCAGGGCCAGCCGCGTCGCCACCGTTGACATGCCGTGATGGAACCCGCTGTCGAAGCAGGCGATCTGTGGCGGTCGCGGACGCATCATGGCGATGGCGCGGACTGGCGCGAGGTTGTGAGGCTGATGCAGCGGCGCCAGCGGTGTGAGTTCCGCAAGCCGTGCCAGCAGGTCCGGCGTGAAATGCTCCGGCCGATAATGCGTGGCGCCGCCGTGCAAGATGCGATGCCCGACCGCGGCGAGGTTCTCCTGGCCGAGATGCTGCTCCACCCACTGTAGCAGATGACCCAGAAGCACTTCGTGCGTCTGCTCTGCGTTTTGCGGCCAACGCTGCTCGGCCAGCACGGCACCCACCGCATCCGTGGCCAGGAAGTGCGGCGCCGTGCCGATGCCTTCGATCTGTCCGCTGGAGACGGCGTCGATCCGGTCCGAGGCGGCGATGTCGAACAAGGCGAATTCGATGCTTGATGACCCGGCGTTGATCGGCAGGATAGCGCGCGGCATGGCTCAGGCCTCTGCCGCATGCGCCTGGGCGTGCGCCAGCAACGCCGCGACAGCACAGGACGCCATACGCGTGCGCTCGGCGTCGGCCCGGCTGGTCAGGATGATCGGGACGGTCGCGCCCAGCACGACGCCGGCCGCATCCGCGCCGGCCAGGAACGTGAGTTGCTTGGCCAGCATGTTGCCAGCCTCGAGATCAGGGACGACCAGGATGTCAGCCTGGCCAGCGACCGGAGAGACGATGCCCTTTTCCTTCGCGGCATCCGGGCTGACCGCGTTGTCGAAGGCCAGCGGCCCGTCCAGCAAGCCGCCGGTGATCTGGCCGCGGTCGGCCATCTTGCACAGCGCACCCGCCTCCATGGTGGAGCGGATTTTCGGGTTCACCGTTTCCACCGCCGATAGCAAGGCGACGCGCGGCGTCTCGATGCCCATGACATGCGCAAGATCGATCGCGTTCTGGATGATGTCGCGCTTCGCCTCGACATCGGGGGTGATGTTGATGGCGGCGTCGGTCACCATCAGCGGACGCGGATAGCGCGGCACGTCCATCAGGTAGACGTGGCTGAGCCGCCGATCGGTGCGCAGGCCAGTCGCGTCGGTTACCACTTCGTGCATCAGCGCGTCGGTGTGCAGCGAGCCCTTCATCAGCATGCGGGCCTCGCCGGCGTGGACCAGCGCAACGGCCTTCGCCGCGGCAGCGTGGACTGTCGGTACATCGACCAGCCTGAACGCGGCGATGTCGATACCTTCCGTGATTGCTACGGCCTGGATCTGCTTGGCTGGCCCGATCAGGATGGGTTCGATCAGTCCGGCCTGCGCCGCTTCCACCACGGCACCCAACGACAGAGCGTCGCAGGGATACGCCACCGCCGTCGGCACGGCCGGTTGGCCGGCGGCGCGTGCCAGCAGCGCGCGAAAACGTTCGTGGCGGCTGAGCTGTACGTCCGGCAGTTCGACACGCGGCCGCCGCACCTTTTCGATTGGCGCGATCACCTCCGCGGTCCCGGTGATCACGTCCTTGCCAGCCTGGTTGGTGCAACGGCAGTCGAGCAGTACGATGCGTTTATCGGGACGCTTCTCCGTCACCGTGGCGGTCGCGGTGATCGTGTCGCCGATGTCGACCGGATGGCGGAATCGCAGTTCCTGCCCGAGATAGATCGCGCCGGGACCCGGCAGTTTCGTGCCCAGCACGCTGGAGATCAGGCCGGCGCCCAGCATGCCGTGGGCGATCACCCGGTGGAACATGTCGGTCTCGGCATAGGCCGGGTCGAGATGCGCCGGGTTCACGTCGCCGGACACGACCGCGAACAATTCGATGTCCTGCTTCGTCACGGTACGCGAGATGCTGGCGCTGTCGCCCAGCTTCAGTTCATCGAAGGTACGGTTCTCGATCATCGCCGCGGTTTCGGGACGCTGCATGATCAGCGCTCCATCACGTACCGGCCGGGTGCGTCGGCGATCGGCGTGTATTGCCGGGAGCCCATCGCGGGCGGCTTGTCCGGTTGGCCGGACAGTCCGGCGAGCCATGCGCTCCAGTGCGGCCACCAGGAACCCTCGCGTTGCTCCGCGGCGGCGAACCACTCGTCCGGGCCTTCGAAACGGTCGCCCGGCCGGCGGTGGTGGCTGCGGAAGTGACGGTGCGGATGGCCCGGTTCGCTGACCACGCCAGCATTATGACCGCCGGAGGTCAGGACGAACGTCACGTCGCCTTCGTTGAGCAAATGGATCTTGAACACCGAATGCCACGGAGCGATGTGGTCGGTTTCGGTGCCGACCACGAACAGCGGCACGTGGATGTCGCCGATCGAGATGGGACGGCCATCGACCGGGAGGCGGCCCTCGGCGAGGTCGTTGTCGAGGAACAGGCGGCGCAGGTACTCGGCATGCATGCGGGCCGGCATGCGCGTGCCGTCGGCGTTCCACGACATCAGGTCGTTGGGATGCTCGCGCTCGCCCAGCAGGTAGTTTTTGATGGCGCGCGACCATACCAGGTCGTTGGAGCGCAGCATCTGGAACGCGCCGGCCATCTGCCGGCTGTCCAGGTAGCCTTGCGCGCGCATCACGTCGGTGAGGAACGCAAGTTGGTCCTCCGTAATGAACAGTTGCAGCTCGCCGGCCTCGGTGAAGTCGGTCTGGGCGCAGAACAAGGTGACGCTGGCAAGACGGTCGTCCGAGTCGCGCGCCATGGCGGCAGCGGCGGCCGACAGCAGCGTGCCGCCCAGGCAATAGCCGCAGGCATGCACCTTCGCCCGGCCGCAGATGCTGCCGATTGCGTCGAGCGCGGCCATCACCCCCTCGCGGCGATAGTCGTCGAGTACCGTGTTGCGCATCTCCGCCCCGGGGTTGCGCCAGGAGATGGCGAATACCGTGTAGCCCTGGCCCACCAGGTAGCGGATCAGCGAATTATGCGGCGACAGATCGAGGATGTAATATTTCATGATCCACGCCGGCACGATCAGCACCGGCTCGGGGCGCACCTGGGGTGTGGTGGGCGTATACTGGATCAGCTCGATCAGTTCGTTGCGCAGCACCACCTTGCCTGGCGTGGCCGCAAGGTCGCGGCCTACCTGGAAGCTCCCAGACGACCGGCCGCTGATGGCCTCCTGAATGTCGCTCAGGAAATTCCCGAAGCCGGCCGCAAGGTTGCGTCCGCCGGTGTTGGCGGTGGCGTTGATGACTTCGGGGTTCAGCCACGGCAGGTTCGACGGCGAAAGCATGTCCACGTACTGCCGCGCCGCGAAGGACACCATGCGGCGATTGGCGGTGCTGATGCCCTCGGGTCCTTCGGCGATGCGCGCCCACCATTCTTCGCTGAGCAGGAAGGCCTGCGCGATCAGGTTGAACGGCATGGCCTGCCATGTCGGGTCGCCGAAACGGTGGTCGCTCGGCGGGGATGCAATGGCTGTCTCGCCCAGCAGCACGTGGCCGAGGCGCCGCCATTGAGTCGCGGCCGAAGCGGCAAGGCTGACGCCGCGGAACGGTGCGTTTGCCGCGTGCGCCGCCCAGTCCAGGAATGCCAGCCACTGCCCGGTTGGCGACAGCCCAAGAGTGACGCGCCCCTCGGCGGCATGCAGCCGATGATCGAGCGCGAGCAACGGATCCGATGCCGGTGCGGGCTCCACCGCGGCAGGCGCAAGCCGCTGCGCGGTATCGGTGCTACGCGTCGTCCGTTTCAGAACTGATGAGGCAGCTTCGTTCATGCAAGTGTCTCCATCATTTCAAGCACACGTACTGACGGGTCCTGCAGCACCAGTGCCTGGGAGGCCAAGACCGTCCATGCGGGAAAGCCTGAGATGAGCTTTGCCATGTTCGCATCCGTCAGAATATTACAATATCATCGCGCAATATTCTGTGCCCTTCTGAAGGGTATGATGACCAGTGTGAGGACGGTTCGTCGTGGCAGTGGCGCGGCAGCAGCGCGTCGTGGGCGGCAACATGGCGACGTTGGGGTCTCGGCGATATGATCTGGATCAATGTGTCCGGGAATTAAGGCGCTTGCCATGGACCAGCCGATCGTTTGGCCTTCCTTTATCGCCAGGATGGTGTCCGGCAGTGGCGCGAGCCGGTGGTTGGCCATTGTCACATTAGAACCAGGAGGCCGAACAAGAGCAGCGTTTGTTCGATGGGGTCGCTATGCGGTGCGTGGATGACGCGGTCCGAGCGGCCGGGCACCACCAGATCGAAAAACCCAGCGAAAGACGCGATCATATCGGGAATATCGCCTCTTTTTTCCTGCCGGTCGCGTGCCACCTTCACGGAACTACGGTCACCGGCAATGGCGACAGGCTGACCAGCTTTTGCGACACGCTGCCAAGCAACAGCCCGGCGATTCGCCCGGCACCGCGCTTACCGACAACAATCGCATCCACGCCTTTGTCCTTCGCAGTTTCTATAATCGACTGCGCGACATCTCCGCTGCGCGATTCGATCAGGACCGTCCCGACCCCGCCGCCGTGGGCGCGGTCCCGCGCCTTGGTCAATGTCTCTGCGGAGAGGGACTCGAGCATCTCGCGGAGCCAGACTTGTTGTGCCTGCGTGAATGCCTCCAGCAGGCGGTCCGGCAGTCCGTATCCGCCGATGACGTTGACGACCACCAGCTCGGCATCGACGCGTTTCGCCCATTGTGCGGCGTAATCGATGGCTTGGTCCGCGCCCGTCGATCCGTCCGTCGCTACCAGGATTCGCTTCATGCAGCACTCCTTGGCGTTTCCATCATGATGTGTCTCCCACTCCCTCAGCGAGAGCCGGGAACACGGCTATGCAGCCAACGCTCAACTCGTGCCAAGTGCAGAGCCTGGCGCGGGGTAGGATGTTCAAGCAACCTGTATCCCAGGACTTTGCAGCCGCTGTTGAACATGAACCAGATCAGTGAATAGGCCCAGACAAACCCGGCATAGCGCCAACCGATCGGGGTGATCATCCAGCCATGGACCGCGGCGAACGTGCCGAGGATTTTGGTCGCGAAGGTGACGATGAAGAAGGGCCAACTCGGCCATGGCCGCTGCCAGATCGCACCCTTATTGCGGGTCAGGAAGATGGTAAGATGGCCGGCGACCAGGAGCTTGAGGAAAATCATCGACTGAACCTCGGGGCGACCCAAATGCAGATAGTCTTCGGCAATCCAGAACAAGGCGAAGGACGCGATCACGCCAAGTACGCCCAACAGCACCGACATCGTCATCGTAATGGGCATGTCCCAGCGCACGGGCAGCTCAGCCACCGGCGCATTGTCGTAGGCAATCATCATGATTGGGAAGTCGTTCAGCAACGCCAGGAGCACGATCATGATGGCAGTGACTGGGTAGAAGTTGAATACCACGATGGCCAATGTCATGAACAACAGCACCCGGATCGTCTCGGAGATGCGATAGATAGCGTAACTGGTCATCCGCTCAAAAATCCGACGCGATTCCTCGATTCCGGTAGTAATGACCGATAGCCCGGGCGCCGTCAGCACAAGGTCGGCGGCGGCACGCGCCGCATCGGTCGCGCCGCTCACGGCTATTCCGACATCCGCCTGCTTGAGCGCTGGCGCGTCATTCACGCCGTCACCGGTCATCCCGACGATACGCCCGCGCTCCTGCAAGGCGCGGACGATGGCATACTTATGCTCAGGGAAGACCTGGGCGAATCCATCGGCGACTTCCACCGCGCGCGGATCGAGCGCCTCGCCCGCCTTCGCGAAGGCCTGGTCCGCGGGAAGGATGTTCTTGCCAAGCCCCAGTGCGCCGGAGATTTCGCGGGCAATAGCCAGATTGTCGCCCGTCACCATCTTGACCGCGACACCCATGTGCCGGGTTTGGGCGATGGTTGCAGCCGCATCTTCCCGCGGCGGATCGTAGAGCGGCAACAGGCCGAGGAAACGCCATGCTCCCATCTTGCCGTCCCGGCGCGCCACGCCGAGCGTGCGGTAACCCTTGGCCGCCAGTGCGTCGACCTTGTCGCGCGCCTCGCGCTCGGTGGCTGCATCCGGCTTTGCCAGGGCGAGAATGACCTGCGGCGCGCCCTTGGTAACCTGCAGCCATGCGCCGGCTTTCTCGACCGTCGCCTGGGTCCGCTTCCTGGTTGGGTCGAACGGCTGAAAGTCGGTGACGACGTAACCGCTTAGGCGGCCCGGGGACCCAAAACCGGCTAGGACGGCCTGGTCGATGGCATCAGCGCCTTCCTGTCGGGATGCGAGCGCAGCGGCCAGCAACAATTCGCCGGCGTCAGCGGCACCGATCAGTTCAGGCGTGCCGAGCGTGAGCTGGTTTTGCGTCAGCGTGCCAGTCTTGTCGGCACAAAGGACATCAAGGCCCGCGAGCTCCTCGATGGCAACCAGGCGGGAAACGATGGTCTTGAGCCGTGCCAAACGCTCGGCACCCACTGCCATGGTCACCGACAGCACCGTGGGCAAGGCCACCGGGATCGCCGCGACCGTGAGGATCAGCGCGAACAGGATGGTCTCGACCAGCGGGTCACCACGGAACAGGGCGACAATCAGAATCAATGCTACCAAGGCAAGCGTGCACAGGATCAGCAAATTGCCGATACGCAGTACGGCGCGCTGGAAATGCGAGATCGTGCCTGCGGTCTCGACTAGGCGCGCGGTCTTGCCGAGATAGGTTGCCATCCCGGTCGCGGTGACGACCGCTTTCATTTCGCCCAGTCTTGCGACCGAACCGGAAAAGGCGGTGTCTCCAACGCGCTTGTCCACCGGCAGCGATTCGCCGGTCAGGGCGGACTGATCGACGCTCAGGTAGTCGCCGGCGACGAGACTTATGTCCGCCGGGATGATGTTGCCGAGTCGAATAAAGACTACGTCGCCGGGCACCAGCAACCGGGCGGCGATGTCGTGCCACACGCCATCGCGCAGCACTCTGGCCTGCAACGCCAGGCGCTGCCTCAGTGCAGCAATCGCGCTGTCGGCCTTGAACTCCTGCCAGAAGCCGACGCCGGCGTTAAGCAGCAGCATGACGAAGATAATGGAGAAGTCGGCCCAGTGCTCCACGATCGCCGACAGAACCGCGGCGATCTCGATCATCCACGGAATCGGCCCCCAGAAGAACGCGAGGAGCTTCTTGAGCGCACTCACAGGGGCTTCAGCCAGTGCGTTCTCACCAAATTGCGTGAGACGTCGCGCCGCTTCCGCTTCGGTCAGGCCAAGTGCCTGGTCGGTATCGAAAAGCGGATTCGCCGCAGTGCTGCCTTCGACAATACGGTCCGGTTCGCCGGAAGTCGCACTTGTCGCGGTAGTCCGATTTCGGTCGTGCGCTTCAATGTCGGTCATCGGGAACTGCCTAGTCTTCCGGGGTTGGAGAGATGAACCTAGCGAGCGCCCGGTTCGCTGTTGACATCGGAAACAGGATGGGCGGCTTCGATGACTTCGACGTGGCAGGCGCGGCCGCCATGGTCGGTGACGATGGCACCGGCGGTCTTCGTCACCGGCTCCCGGTCCGGGCGGGTTTCCGCCGCGACCAGCACCTCTCCGGGACGGAGGGCGGCAAGGTCGGCGACGCCGCCGACCGCCCGCACCATGCCGCCGGCGATCTTCGAGCCCACCGCCTTACCGGTCACAACCGGTACCGCCGCGGCACGCGGGGTGTAAGTCTCCCGCATGCTGGGTTCCTTGCGCGACGCCACGGTTTCGGACCGCGCGCGGACGATGTAGAGCCGACCGTCGATGGGATCCTTCGCCGATTCGATGTCCATCGGCTCCGGATGCCGGGCGACAGAGGAATAGTGGTCCTCGATCTGAGTCGCCTGGTCGGCCAGGTTCAGCACTTCGGCGTCGGTCACGCAGAATCGAGCGCGTTTCTCCAGTGGGGTGGGCTGGTCGGCGGTGGTGGCACCGAAATGGCCGGGCGCCAGCCCCATGGTGAGCCGCTTGCGGCCAAGCTTGCGTTGCCGCACGGCACGGTGACCCTGGCAGAAAGGCGGCTTGTGCACATAGAACTTGTCCGGATCGACTTTGCCCTGCACGACGTTCCCGCCGAGTCCGTAGGAATCCGTTACAAACACCACATCGCGGAAGCCGGACCCGGCGTCGAGCGTGAAGATCGCGCCGCTTGTCGCATGAATGGACCGCACCATTTTCATTACACCTACCGACAGTGCCATCTTGAAATGGTCAAAGCCGTGGTTCACGCGATAGACGATGGCACGATCGGCGAACAACGAAGCGAAAGAGCGACGGCAGGCCTCCACCACATCATCGAGACCGTTGATGTTCAGAAAGCTCTCGTGCCGGCCGGCAAAACTGGCCGGTGGCAGATCCTCGGCGGTGGCACCACTGCGCACCGCGACCGGCACGCCGGGTCCGTATTCCGTCGTCAGCTTGGCATAGGCTTCCGCGATCAGGTCCTGCAGCCGAGGTGTTCCGGTCGCCTCACAGACGATCGCGCGTCTGACAGCCGCAGCAGTGGCCAGATCGGCAACCTTGGAAACGTCGAGCCTATCGAGCCGTTTGTGCAGCGTGGGCCAAGCAGCAGCAGCGGCTGGCGCCTCGCGATAAAGTGATGGGGTAAGTGCGAAGCCAGTCGCAACGGTTTCAACATCAGCGGCGAGATTGCTGGCGAGTTCGCCGAGTGACGCACTCTTGCCGCCGACCTCAGGGATGTCGGCCAGACCAGGCGTTGAGAACCAACGCATCGGCGAAGCGGACGCGGACATGGTCCCACCTATCGTGTTGCCGCGGCCGCAAGCCACTCCTCAACGGCATCGGCGATGTCGTTGCTGCGAATAGTCCTTGGTTGTTGGCTGGTTACTGCCGAACAGGCGTGCGGACATTGATCTGAATCAAGGCGCAATACACAGCACGCCACACAAGACGGTCACCGCCGCTGCCGCTGGCCGACTAACCTGGGCCAACACCGTTCCCCGGGTGGCAGCCACCGTATTCCCGGGTGAGTGCCCGCGCGGTCTCACTCGGCGGCTCTGGTCTCGGGATCTGGATCGATCCCAAGCTCTAGACGGACGTGGGCGAATTTAACTGGATCCGCGAAGCGTCTGTGCTCCATCATCTGTCGCAAAGCGGCCATGCCCGATGCCATGAAGAACAGCCGAGGAATGCTGGATGGGGTGGAAGGCCCGAGCGCGCGAAAACGTACGGCAAGAAACGAGAACACAGCCCAGATTCGGGCGGTTCGGGCCTGACACGGGGCGCGTACGTTCTGTCGCCGGCACAAGGTGGCGTTTTATTGCGTGCGATTATTGCGTGCAATGGATAACGTTCTTTCCGCTATCCCCGGCGCGGCAAGGACCCTGCACGCCGTACCGAACGCCGGGGATAGCGGAAAGAAGCGCGTTGAACTGAGCCGCGGCGCACCGCCGTCTGGC
>Ga0335072_10000174_pt1 | contig 139504 bp, 119 predicted proteins | sample Lox_Sample_21_FD_206725 | JGI IMG/M metagenome (GOLD analysis project Ga0335072, IMG submission 206725) | Soil microbial communities from Loxahatchee National Wildlife Refuge, Florida, United States - Lox_Sample_2.1 | ecosystem: Environmental > Terrestrial > Soil > Wetlands | place: USA...
AGGGCGCGCATGCGCGCCCTGCCTCCAGGCCAGATCTATCTATCGCTCACAAGAGCCCAGATCAGAACGAATATTCTTCAGACCAGGGTTTCGTCAGCGAGTAGTTCAGCGACGAGTTGTCGGTGCCTTCGACGTACGGCAGTTTCCCTGCTTTTTCTTCTTTGGAGAGGCTGACGTCTTCGGCGCATTTGAGGAAGTTGTTCGCCCACACGTTGTGTTTGAGTAAGACGCCCTTTTCCGTCCATAACGTGCATTCGAAGTACGCGTAAGGCACCTTGCCGAACGAGCCTTCGACGATGAAGTCTTCGTATTTCGAGATCGGCGCCTCTTCGAGGCTCATCACGCCGTTGAGGTGGTCGTCGATCAGGTGGATGTGCTTGCCATAGGTCGTCGCGAACGGCCTCCCGTTGTGCGACCCGACCGATTCACCGTTGGCGCCCGACGTGTCCTCCGGGTCGGCCATCGAGTTTTTTTCGATGTTGATGCCTTCGACCGTCGCCGGTTCTTTTTTGACGCCGACTTCCGACTGCTGCACGAAAATGTCGTAGACCGAGTTTTCGTAGAAGACGTCGTTCTTCACTTCGACGTCCTTGCCGGCGAAGATCGCCAGGCCCTCGGTGTGGCAGTTCGTGAGGTTGTAGGACTGCACGCCGTGGATCGTGTCGTTCGTGATGAAGACTTTTTCCGGCGGCTGGTTCGGCACGATCTCGCGGATGCTGTTGTTGAAGCCGCCGTACGGCCCGCCACAGCTGGAGCTCGGCCCCCACGTGCTTTCGGTGATCCGCACGTTCTTGCCGCCCGAGACGTTGAAGCTGCGCCCTTCGACGCCCTTGACTAAGACTTCTTCGGGGTCCGGTTCTTCGGGCGTTTCGTCGTAGTCGCCGATGACGAGATCCTGCAGCTTGCCGCCGCCGAGTTTTTCGATCGTGATGTGACCGTCGCCGAGGTAGACAGGGCCGCTGAAGTTGACTGCGCCTGTTCCTGATTCAGCGCGGAAAACGACCGTCGTCCCGGCTTCCTTTTCGTTTTTCCCGCGGAGATTCTGTTCGCCGTAGGTCCCGGCTTTCATGTTGACATTAGTCGTTTCTTTGTTTGCCGAATGCGTGTAGGCGTACTTCATCGTCAGGCACGGAGCCGCTTTCGTACAGGTCCCGGTGTCCGTGCCGGCGGTTGACAAATACAGTTCGGTCGTGGCCAGCGCCGACGGGGCGAACACCCCCGGCACGGCAAGGGCCAGCAGCGCTGCGAACCTTCTCATGGAGTTCCTCCTTGGTTGGGGAACGCGAACCTATTCCCCGACCGCCACGCCCTCGATCGGGGCGCGGCGCGGCGCGAGCCGTCAGGAGGGCGTGGGGGCTCCCAGCGACTCGTAGAGCGGGTAGCGCTCGGCGATCTCCGCGACGCGGCCGGTCAGCTCACCGGCGCGCGACTCGTATTCGGGCGTCAGCGCGATCGACATGATCCTGCCCACCTCGACGAAGTCCTCGAGCTGGAGGCCGCGCGTGGCCAGCGCCGGCGTGCCGATGCGCAGGCCGGAGGCCTCCATCGGCGGGCGCGGGTCGAACGGCACCGCGTTGCGGTTCACCGTGATGTCGATCGCGTGCAGCCGGTCCTCTGCCTGTTTGCCGGTCAGCTCGGGGTCGGCGTCGCGCAGGTCGACCAGCACCAGGTGCACGTCGGTGCCGCCGCTCAGCACCTTCACGCCGTGACCCGCCTGCGCCAGCTGCTCCGCCCAGGCGCGCGCGCCGTCGAGCGTGCGCCGCTGGCGCTCGACGAACAGCTCGCTCGCCGCGATCTTGAAGGTCACGGCCTTCGCGGCGATCACGTGCTCCAGCGGGCCGCCCTGCTGGCCCGGGAAGACCGCGGAGTCGATCTTTTTCGCGTACTCCTCCTTGCAGAGGATCGTGCCCGCGCGCGGGCCCCCCAGCGTCTTGTGGGTCGTCGTCGTGACGACGTCGGCGCCGTGCTCGATCGGGTTCGGGTGCAGCCCCGCGGCCACGAGCCCCGCGAAGTGCGCCATGTCCACCATCAGCAGCGCGCCCACCTCGTCGGCGATTTCCCTGAAGCGGGCGAAGTCGAGCTGGCGCGGGTAGGCCGACCAGCCCGCGAGCAGCAGCTTCGGCTTGCGCTCGCGCGCGATCCGCGCCACCTCGTCCATGTCGAGCAGGCTGCTCTCGCGGTCGACCTCGTACGGCGCGATGTCGTACAGACGCCCCGAGACGTTGATCTTCATGCCGTGCGTGAGGTGGCCGCCGTGGGCCAGCGAGAGCCCCATGATTGTGTCGCCCGGCTGCAGCAGCGCGTGGTAGACGGCGGCGTTCGCCTGCGCGCCCGAGTGCGGCTGCACGTTCGCGTGCTCCGCCCCGAACAGCGCCTTCGCGCGGTCGATCGCGAGCTGCTCGGAGATGTCGACCCACTCGCAGCCGCCGTAGTAGCGGCGACCCGGGTAGCCCTCGGCGTACTTGTTCGTCAGCACCGAGCCCTGGCACTCGAGCACGGCCCGCGGCACGAAGTTCTCGGAGGCGATCGCCTCCAGCGTGCGCTGCTCGCGCCCCAGCTCGCCACGCAGCACCTCGGCGATCTCTGGGTCCACCTCGCTGAGCGGGTGGTTGAAGTAATCGGGGCTGAGCTCGGACACGGCGCCCTCCTTGAGCGGTCGCTGAAGACTTGGTGCCCAGGCGCGCGGCGGATGGGCTGCCGCTCCCCGGTGGTCGATCCCACCTCAGGCGCCAGTCGCGGCAGCTGTCACGAGGCTACCACGCGCGGGCGCGACCGTGACGTGCGTGGATGTGCGCGCGGGCGGTCAGCGCGCCTGCGCCAAAAGCTCCCCTACGGCGTCCGTCGCCAGCGCGCCCTCGCGCAGCACGTACCAGGACCCGCTCTGCTCGTACTCGCGCAGGTCGATCACCGTCGAGGGGATGCCCGGCAGCGTGCCGCCGTCGAGCGCGAGGTCGGCCCCCTCGCGCAGCGCGGCCGGCACGTCCTGGAGCGTGCGGGCGTCGGGCTCACCCGAGAGGTTGGCGCTCGTCTGCATCACGGGGTCGGAGATCGAGCAGAGCGCGTGCAGGCCCTCGGGCAGCCACGGGACGCGCAGGCCCAGCGTCGCCGGGTCGCTGCGGCACGCCGCGGTGAACTGCGCGCCGCGGTTCTCCAGCAGCAGCGTCACGGGACCGGGGAGCAGCGCTTGGAGCGCCCGGCGCTCCGCCAGCTGAAGCGATTCGCCCAGCGCGCGCAGCGCGGGCTCCAGCGAGAAGAACATCACCGCCGCCGGGCGCCTGGAGGGGCGGCCCTTCAGCTCGTAGAGGCGCTGTGCCGCGGCCTCGTCGTCGGGATCGCAGCAGACCCCGTACACCGTGTCGCTCGGAAAAACCGCGACGCCGCCGCCTGCGACGCAGTCGCGCAGCTGCTCGGCGTCCTCGCTGGTGAGCATCGTTGTCATCGTCGTCATCGCTCTCCCTTCACCACTCGCTCGATACCCGCCAGGTCCCGCGCGAACCCAACTTTCTCAAACCCGGCCGCTTCGCACAGCGCGCCCACCGCGGGGGCCTGTCCGGCGCCGACCTCCAGGGCGAGGAAGCGCACGCTCGCGCGCGCGGCGAGCTGCCGCGTGAGCGCCCGGATCGCGTCGAGCCCGTCCGCGCCCGCGAACAGGGCGCCGGGCGGCTCGTGGCGGACGATCTCCGGCGCGAGCGCCGCGCGATCGGGCTCGGGCACGTAGGGCAGGTTCGCCAGCACGGCCTCGAACTCGGCGGTGATGCCGTCGAGCAGGTCGGCCCGCAGGAAGCCCACGTCGAGCCCGAGCCGCTGCGCGTTGGCGCCCGCGAGCGCCAGCGCCTCCCCGCTCACGTCGCTCGCGCTGACCGCCAGGTCGGGGCGCTCGTGCTTGAGCGCCAGCGCCACGGCGCCGCTGCCGGTGCCGACGTCCAGCACGCGCGCGGCATGCGGCAGCGCCAGCGCCGTCTCGACCAGCAGCTCGGTCTCGGGGCGCGGGACCAGCGCGCGCGGGTCGACGGCCAGCTCGATCCCGCGAAAGCCGCGGGTGCCGACGATGTAGGCGACCGGCTCACGCTCGACGGCGCGGCGCCTGACCGCGGCCTGGAAGGCGCGCACCGCGGGTCCCGCGACCGTCAGACCGCGGTCGAGCAGCAGCCGCTCGCGCGGGACGCCCAGCACGTGCGCCAACAGCACTTCCGCGTCGAGACGGGGTGTTTCGCACCCCGCGGCCGCGATCGCGGTGATCGCCCCCTGCAACGCGTCGCGGATCGAGCTGCCGCCACGTGCCGAGCCGCGGCCAGGTGCCGAGCTGCCGCCGCGTGCCGGCCCGGCGCCGGCGGTGCCGCGGGCGGCGGGGTCGCTCACGCCGCGGCCTGCTCCTCGGTCTGGGCCTGCAGGCGCCGGCGCTTCTCGTCGGCCTGGAGCGCCGTGGTGATCTCGTCGAGCTGGCCCTCCAGCACGTCGTCGAGGTTGTGCACCGTCAGCTTGATGCGGTGGTCGGTGACGCGCCGCTCGCCGTAGTTGTACGTGCGGATCTTCTCGGCGCGGTCGCCGGTGCCCACCTGCGAGCGCCGGTCCGCCGCCAGCTCGGCCTGCTGCTCGGCAAGCGCCCGCTCGTAGATTCGCGCGCGCAGCACGCGCAGCGCCTTCTCGCGGTTTTGCAGCTGCGACTTCTCGTCCTGCATCGAGACCACGATGCCGCTGGGCTTGTGCGTGATGCGCACGGCGGAGTCGGTCGTGTTGACCGACTGCCCGCCCGGCCCGGAGGAGCGGTAGACGTCGATCTGCAGGTCGTTCGGGTCGATCTGCACGTCGACCTCCTCCGCCTCCGGCAGCACCGCCACGGTCGCGGTCGAGGTGTGAATGCGGCCCTGGGACTCGGTCGCCGGGACACGCTGAACGCGGTGGGTGCCGCCCTCGAACTTGAACACCGAGTAGGCGCCGTCGGGTGGGCGGGACTCGATTTCGAACGTGTACTTGCCGTCCCCGATGTCCATCGCCTCGGTCTTGAAGCCAAGACGCTCGGCGTAGCGGGTGAGCATCCGGTACAGGTCGCCCGCCCACAGCCCGGCCTCGTCGCCACCGGCGCCGCCCTGGATTTCGACGATCACGCTCTTCTCGTCGTTCGGGTCGCGCTCGACCATCGCCATCCGGATCTCCTCCTCCAGCTGCTCGATCCGCTCGCGCGCGGCGCCCAGCTCCTCGCGCAGCTCGGCGTCGTCCTCCTCCGCGAGGATTTCCTCCGCCCCCGTGGCGGTTTCCTGCGCCTCGCGCCACTGCTCCGCGAGCTTCGCCGCGGGCTCCAGCTGGCGGTAGGCGCGGCCCACCTCGGCGTAGCGTTCGCGGTCGGAGATCACCTCCGGGTCGGTCATCTGCTCGCCGAGCTCGGCGAAGCGGGCTTCGATCTGCTTGACGAGGTCTTCGATCATCGCGGGGTCAGTCTATGTGCCGCCCTGCGGGCGGTCGTCAAAGCGCGGTCAGCACCTCGACGTCGCTGCCGCCGCCCATCGCAAGGATGCTCGCGTCAAACGTGACCAACCGCACCCCACGACGGCGCGCAAGCGTCAGCAGGTGCGCGTCGGTCACTTGCCGGTAGCCGGCAATATCGGGAAGGTCACTGTCGCTGACTGAGACATCATCGATTAGGAAGCGATGGCCGTGATGTGCGCGCAATGCCGAAAGCACCCCTCGCGCCGCATCGATACCGATCGCGCTGGGCAGCACGGTCGGGTTGGAGGAGACCCGGACGAAGCCGCTCTCCGTGATCGGACAGGTCGCCCATCCCGCGGAGCCATTGTCCTTGAACCATGCGCGCATGACCGCATGATGCACGTGCGAGTCCCATGCCAGTGCGATGAGCGCATTGACATCCAGCAACGCCACTCGAAGCGCTCAACCCTCGTCGAGCGATCGCCGCACCATCTCTGGCGTGATCGGCGGCATACCCGCCGGTACCCGGATGACCGGCAGTCCATCGTCGACCTCAACTCGAGCTGGCGTCAGGCCCCGACGGGCAAGCTCGGAGATGACGGCACCGAGCGAGCGGCGCTCCCCGGCGGCGAGCTCGCGCGCAGCGGCTACGACGTCCTCGTCGATGTTCAAGGTCGTCCGCACGAGGTGATGCTAGCGCATCATCGCATCACGCTCCGCTCCGCATGAGAACGCGGCGACCAACGGTGATGATCCTTCTATCGCGCACGCCGTCGGGGAAAGCCCCTCGACATTGCGGCTACGCCACGACCTCCACGCCGACCAGGTCCTCAGCCGACAGGGCCCCGGGCGTCTCGCGCTCCAGCACGGCCTCCAGCGCGGCGATCGCGACCGCGAGCTGGTCCAGGTCGGGTTCGCGCGTGGTGAGAAGTTGCAGCTTCAGCCCCGGCCACATGATCGCCCGCACCCAGCCGCGACTGCGGTTCTTGCCCGCGAACTTGATCAGCTCGAAGGAGATGCCGGCGATGATCGGCACGCCAAGGATGCGGGTCGCGACGAGCCAGTACCAGGCGGGCAGCCCGATCGGGGCGAACACGAAGATCGCGACGATCATCACGACGAGCAGGAAGCTCGTGCCGCAGCGCGGGTGCAGCCGCGAGAAGCGCTGGGCGTTCTGCGGCGTCAGCGGCAGGCCCGCCTCGAAGCAGGAGATCGTCTTGTGCTCGGCGCCGTGGTACTCGAACACGCGGCGCAGGTCGCGGATGCGCGAGAGCAGCGCCATGTAGCCAAGGAAGATCGTCGTGCGGATCAGGCCCTCGATCAGCCAGAACAGGAACGAGGAGCCGAGTTCGTCCTTGATCAGGCTCGTCAGCCCGACGGGGATCAGGAAGAACAGGACGATCGCGAACACGAGCGCGACCAGCACGGTGCCGGCCCAGACGACCTTCGGGATCTCCTCGGTCTCGGCCTTGGCCTCGCCCTCGGCTCCGGCTCCGGCGGAGCCGTTCGCCTCGGCCACTTCGGCGCCACCGGCGTTCCCGGCGGCCTCCGTCCCGGCGTCGGCCTTCCCTGCGGCCTCCTTCTTCTCCTCAGGCGGCAGCTGTGCGTTGGCGGAGACTTCGAGCGCGCGAAAGCCGATCACGAGCGAGCCGCCGAGCGCGACGATCCCGCGCACGATCGGCAGGCGCAGCAGCCGGTGGCGTTTTAGCGCGGAGTCGAGCGGGAACGTGCTGACCTCGATCTCCCCCAGCGCCGCCTCCTCCGGCGAGCGCTCGCCTTCCGCGAGCTGGGCCGCGCTCGGCTTGCGCACCGCGACGGCCCAATTGGAGACGCCGCGCATCATCACGCCCTCGAGCACCGCCTGCCCGCCGACGGGCGCGTCGCGCCGGGCGTTCAGCTGGCCGTGGTCGTCGGCGTCGGCGCCGCGCGGGACCCCGGCGTCGCCGTTGGGCGAGCCTTCTTGCAAGGGCGTGGCGTCGAGCCCGTCCGCTGCGTCCGTCTCGACCGCCGTCGTCGGCGACCCGGCCAGACGGGAGGACATCGGCCTACTTCGCGGACCGAGTCTGGGCCAGGCGGCCCTTGGCGACGCGGCGCTGGAAGCGCTCGACGCGCCCGCCGCTGTCCACCAGCTTCTGGCGCCCCGTGTAGAAGGGGTGGCAGTTCGAGCAGACCTCGACGCGCAGCTCCTCCTGCGTGGCGCGGGTCATGAACTCGTTGCCGCACGTGCAGTGGACGCGCGCCGCCGTGTACTTGGGGTGGATCTCGGCCTTCATCGTCGGATCATTCTAGCGACCCCGGGGTGCCCGGCAAGCGATGGCTCCGTCTCGCCCGGAGGCGGCCCGGCCGCTAGGAGGTCTTCGTGGTCGTCCCCGGCGCCGGCGTGGTGGTCGTCGAGCCCGGTTCGGTCGTTTCTTCGGCGGGCGCGGGCTGCAGGCACCTGCCGGTCAGCCGCTCGGCGCGCTTCATCACGTGGCCCTTCGCGTTCAGCCAGCGGAAGTGCACGACACCGCGGTAGGAGGCCGCCGGTGACAGGTTCGTGAACTGCTTGAGGTACTTGTAGACCTTGACCTTCGGGTCCGAGAGCCGCCACTGCCCGACCGCCTGCCTTTGAAATTCGGCTTCGCCCGCGGCGCGCTCTTCGACGTCGATCCGGATCGCCATCCGCGCCGCGCCGGGCACCACGCTCATTTCGCCCGCGAAGGTCGCGGCCCGCTCCGCCTGGGCGCCGGTCGTGGCGCATTCTTCGAGCGTCGCGGTGACGGCGCCGGCGGCGGGCGTCGTCGTCGCGCCCGTCTGCGGCGTACCGGCGCCTGTGCCCGTAGAGCTCGTCTGCGCCCGCGCGAGCGTCGCGCCGTAGAGCGCGAACATCAGCACGAAGGCCGCGACGGCCCATACGAGCGGACGGCCGCACCTGGGCGTGTTGGAGTGGCTGCTCATGACAACCCTCTAACACCGGCTATGGGCAGATGTTTCGCGGCCCTCGCGCCAGCCGCACGAGGCCTGCGCGCTACAGGATTTGGTAGAGCGGGCCGTCGCCACCCTCTGGCGTCGTCAGCCTGCCGCCCTTCGCGGTGATCGCCCCGCACTGCACGCAGTTGGTGTAGTTGACGATCACGTCGACGTCGCCGTGCTCGGGGGCGTCCTCAGGGATCTCGTAGACGCCCGCGGGGCACATCCAGCGCCACGTCTCCGCGATCTCGCGCGGGACGTTTTTGTGCAACCGGATGTGGTTCGGCGCGTCGTCGCGCGTGGCATTGCCGGTGATGAACACCGAGGAGAGCTTGTCGAAGATGTATTTGCCGTCGGGCTTCGGGTAGCCCTTCGCGGTGTTGCCGATGAACATCGGCTTGTCGTCGTTGCGGTGCCAGGACAGGCGGCCGGGGGGCAGCAGGCCTTTCGTGGCGATCGCGAGGTTCACGATCGGGCCGCCCTGCAGGAAGCCGTGCTGGAAGGGCTGGCGCGTGTTGCGCACCTCGTAGAGCTCCTTGCCGGTGACCGAGTCCTCGATCGCCTGCTCGTAGGACTCGAAGCTCGTTTCGCCGCGCGAGAGCGCCTGGTAGATCGCCTCGCCGGCGAGTTTGCCGGAGTTGATCGCGTGGTGCACGCCCTTCAGCGAGACCGTGTCGACCATGCCGCCGGCGTCGCCGATCAGCAGCGCGCCGGGCATCGTCAGCTTCGGCATCGACCAGTAGCCGCCGCCGGGCAGTGCCTTCGCGCCCCAGGCGACGCGCTCGCCGCCCTCGAGGATGCCCTTGACCAGCGGGTGCGTCTTGAACTGCTGGAGCAGGTCGTGGGCGGAAGTCGTCGCGTCGGCGTACTCCAGGTCGATCACGAACCCGATCGAGACGAGGTCGTCGCCGGTTTTCTCGTCCTTCATCGGGTAGATCCAGGTGCCGCCGATCTGCCCGTACTTGGAGGAGATCTTCAGCGGCCACGGGCCGATCGTGTGGATCAGGCGGTCGAGCGGCTTGGGGACCTTCCAGACCTCCTTGACGCCGAGCTCCCAGACCTGCGGCTCGCGGTCCTTGGCGAGATCGAACTCGCGGATCGCGGCGCCGGTCAGGTGGCCCCAGCAGCCCTCGGCCAGCACGACGGCTTTCGCCTTGATGTCGGTGCCGGGCTCGAAGTTGCCGAGCGGCTCGCCGTCCTTGCCGCGGCCCTTGTCGCCGGAGCGCACGCCGACGACGCGGCCGTCCTCGACGACGAGCTGGGTCGCGGAGGTCTCGGTGAGGATGTAGGCGCCGGCCTCCTCGGCGATCCGCTGCTGGTAGCGCGCGAGCGCCGAGACCGAGATCACCTCGTTGCCGTGGTTCTTGAACGGGGGCGGCGGCGGGATGCGCAGCTTGGTCTTGGCGGTCGGCGTCATGTAGACCGCCTCCTTCTCGACCTCGCCGAAGGCGAAGCCCTCCTCGCGCCACTGCTCGCGGGTCATCTCCGGGAACAGGTCTTCGAGCGGCTTCGGGCGCATCACGGCGCCCGACAGGTTGTGCCCGCCGCAGGTCTTGGCCTTCTCGACCACCGCGACGGGCACTTCGCCCAGGCGCTCCAGCGTCTCGGGGTCGTCCGCGAGCAGCTGCAGCAGCCGGTTGGCGCAGGCCAGGCCGGCGGTCCCGCCGCCGACGATCGCGACGCCGACCTCGATCAGCTCGTCCTCGTCGTCCAGCCCGTGCTTGATGAACTCCTTCTGGGGGTTCACCGGGGGCGGGAAGGCCGCGGGCGCGACCTTCCCGTTGGAGGAGCCATTACCGGACATCGTCAGACCTCCTGGACTTGGTGGGCCGATCCTGTGCGCGCGCCGCGGCTCCTCTCATCTCCCTAGCTGCCCTTCTTCGCCTTCACGGCCTCGGTCAGCTTCGGCAGGATCTTGTTCAGATCGCCGACGATGCCAAGGTCGGAGAATTCGAAGATCGGCGCGTTCGAGTCCTTGTTGATCGCGACGATGTTCTCCGAAGACTGCATCCCCACCTTGTGCTGGATCGCGCCGGAGATGCCCGCGGCGAGGTACAGCTTCGGCGAAACGGTCTTGCCCGTCTGGCCGATCTGCGCCGCGTAGGGGTACCAGCCGGCGTCGACGACCGCGCGGGTCGCGGCGACGGCGCTGTTGCCGCCGAACGCCGCGGCGAGCGCCTCGGCGAGCTCGAAGCCCTCGGCCTTGCCGAGACCACGGCCGCCGGCGACGAGGATGTCGGCGCCCTCGATGTCGACGTCGGCGCCGCGCTGTTCGCCGCGCGTCACCATCGTCGCCTGCTGCGCCTGCGGGCTCAGCTCGAAGCTGAGCTGCTCGACGGGCGCGTCGGCGTCGCCGGTCTCCTTGATCTCGAACGCGTTCAGACGGCCGATGATGATCCCGACGTCGGAGCGGTACTTGATTTCCGAGATGGCCGAGTCGCCCAGGATCGGGCGCTCCGCGATCAGCTCGCCGCCCTCGGCGCGGACGTTCGTGACCTCCATCGCCACGCCGGCGCCGAGCCGCGCCGCGAGACCGGCGCCGATCTCGAAGCCGAGCAGGCCGCCGCCGAACAGCGCGTAGGAGTAGTCGCCGCCGGAGATCGCCGCCGCCATCGCGTCGACGAGCGGCTGCGCGAGGCCCTCGGGCCCCTCGGCGATCAGTACCTTCTTCGCGCCGTACTTGCCCAGCGAGGCGGCGAGGTCCTGCGGCACGTTCTCGCCGAGCAGGATCGCGTGCGCCTCGCCGCCGATCTCGGCCGCGAGCTTCGCGCCCTCGGACACTGCGCCGAGCGAGTTCTTGTTGATCGCGCCGTCGTAGTGCAGCGCGTAGACCAGGATGTTCGCCATCTAGATCAGCTTCCTCTCGTCGAGCCAGGCGACGATCTTCTCGACCGTCTCGTCGGTGTCCTCGTCCTCGATGATCTCGCCCGCGGCCTTGCTCGGCGGCGCCTTCGCCGCGACCCACTGGGCGGCGGAGTTCTCGCCCCCGACCTTGCTCGCGTCGATCTCGACGTCAGCGGCGCTGACGGCGTCGAGCGGCTTCTTCTTCGCGCCCATGATCGCCTTCAGCGAGGGGTAGCGCGGCTCGTTGATCGCGTCGCCCACCGAGATCACGGCCGGCAGCTTGATCTGGACCGTGTCGTAGCCGTACTCGGCCTGGCGCTCGCAGCGCAGCGCCTCCGACTCGACGTCCATCTTGATCACCTGCGTCAGCGAGGGCATGCCAAGGTGGTCGGCGACGACGGCGCCGATCGTGTAGCACTCGCCGTCGTCGGACTGCTGCCCTAGGAGCACGAGGTCGGGGCTCTCGCGTTTGAGCGTCTGCGCGAGCGCGTAGCCCGTCGCGGCGACGTCGGAGCCGGCGACGGCCTCGTCGGAGAGGTGCACGGAGCGGTCGGCTCCGAGCGAGACGGCCTTGTGCAGCGCGCGCACCGCGCTGTCGGGGCCCATCGTCACGGCGACGATCTCCTCGACCGGGACGGCGCCGCCCTCCTTGATCTGCATCGCAGCCTCGATGGCGTGCGTGTCATACGGGTTGAGGTTCTTCTCCCCGCTGCGGTCCATGCGCCCCGTCGAAGGGTTCAGTTTCTTTTCGACGGCGGCGTCCGGGACCTCCTTCACCAGGACGCATATCTTCATTCTCAAGTAACTCCTTGGGGTCTGTTACGACTGGATGGTACTCGCTTCAGCGGTTGACTGACGAGTCAATCAAGCCCGGGCAGCGGTGGCCTCGCGGATGAAATCCACGATCGCCTGAGTCGGTGCGCCGGGGGTGAAGACCTCCGCGACGCCGAGATCCTTCAGCTCCGGGATGTCCTCGGCGGGGATCGTCCCGCCGACGGTCACGACCACGTCGTCGATGTCCTGCTCGCGCAGCAACTCGACGACGCGCGGCACGAGCGTCATGTGCGCCCCGGAGAGGATCGACAGCCCGACGGCGTCGGCGTCCTCCTGGATCACGGTCTCCACGATCTGTTCGGGCGTTTGGTGCAGGCCCGTGTAGATGACCTCCATGCCCGCGTCGCGCAGCGCGCGCGCGATGATCTTCGCGCCCCGGTCGTGGCCGTCCAGGCCGGGCTTGGCGACGACGACGCGGATCTTCCCCTGACTCTGAGCTGACATCGTGGCCCTCAGCCTATGCGTGCGGGCCGCCGCGCGCTGCCACGTCGCCCGCGCGCGCCGCCGCGGGGGCCCCCGCGTAAGCCGCCGCGCGGGCCCCACTGCCCGCCGCGCTGGGTCCCGAGCGGCCCGCGCACGGCGCGGCCGAGCCCGCCCAGCGCGGCGACGGCGCCGAGCGCCGCGAGCACCTTCAGGCGCTGCCCGAGCCGGTCGAGGTGCAGCACCTCCCAGCCCTCCTGCGCGGCGATCCGCCGCAGCTCGGCGTCGGGGTTGACGACGACGGGGTTGCCGACCGCGCGCAGCATCGGCAGGTCGGACTCGGAGTCGGAGTAGGCGTAGGAGCAGGACAGGTCGATGCCCTCGCGCGCGGCCAGCTCGTTCATCGAGACGACCTTGCCCTCGCGGTAGTTGAACGGCCCCGCGGGCCGGCCGGTGTAGCGGCCGTCGACGACCTCCGAGCGCGAGCCCAGGCCACCGTCGAAAGCGAGCACGTGCGCCAGCAGGTCCGCCATCTCCTGCGAGGCCGCGGTGAGGATGTAGACCGGCACGCCGGCGTCCTGGTGGGCGTAGGCGCGCTCTAGCATCTGCGGATACAGGCGCGGCAGCACGCCCGCGAGGACGCGCGGCGAGAGCCGCTGCAAATCGCGCACCGGCACGCCCGCGATCATCTCCCCCACCCGCTTGCGCACGTCGTCGGCGCGGTCGTCGGTCGAGCCGCGCAGGCGGAAGCGGACGTTCTCGTAGAGGTCCTTCGCCAGCCGCGAGCGCGAGATCATCCCCGTCTCGTAGGCGGCGCGGGCGAAGAAAACGCCCGAGGAGCCCGCCATCAGCGTCTTGTCGAGGTCGAAGAAAGCGGCCGCGCGCGGGGCGGCCCCGTTCAAGCCCTCCACGACAAGCTCAGACCTTGAGAATTACTGCGTCGCCCTGCCCGCCGCCGGAGCAGATCGCGGCGCACCCGTAGCCGCCGCCGCGACGGCGCAGCTCGTGCACGAGCGCGCCGAGGATGCGCGCGCCGGAGGCTCCGATCGGGTGCCCCAGGGCAACGGCGCCGCCGTTGACGTTGACGCGCTCCTCCTCGATCCCCAGCATCCGGATCGAGTTCAGCGTCACGGAGGCGAACGCCTCGTTGATCTCCCACAGGTCGATGTCGCCGGGCTGCAGGCCCGCCTTCTCCAGCGCCTTCTTCGCGGCGCTGGCGGGGGTCGTGGCGAGGTAGGCGAAGTCGTTCGCGCTCTGCGCGTGGGCGACGATCTCGGCGAGTGCCTCCTTGCCGTTGGCCTGCGCCCACTCCTCAGAGGAGAGCACCAGCGCGCCGCCGCCGTCGTTGACGCCGGGGGCGTTGCCGGCGGTGTGCGAGCCCTCCTTGCCGACGAGCCCCGGCAGCTTCGCCAGCACCTCCAGCGAGGTGTCGCGGCGCGGGCCCTCGTCGACCTCGACGACCGTGTCGCCCTTGCGGCCCTTGATCGTCACGGAGACGGTCTCGTCGGCCATGCGCCCCTCGTCGATCGCGGCGAGCGCGCGCTCGTGCGAGCGCAGCGCCCAGCGGTCGAGGTCGGCGCGGGTGATCTCGAGCTCGTCTCCGACCTCGGTGGCCTCGACGAACATCTGCTTGCCCGAGAACGGGTTGGTCAGCCCGTCGTGGACCATCGCGTCGAGCATCTTCGCGTCGCCCATGCGGTAGCCGAAGCGGCCCTGGGGCAGCAGGTAGGGCGCCTTCGACATCGACTCCATGCCGCCGCCGACGCCGACCTCGACGTCGCCGGCGCGGATCGCCTGGTCGAGCAGCACGGAGGCGCGCAGGCCCGAAGCGCAGACCTTGTTGATCGTCTCGGAGGAGACCTCCTTCGGGATGCCGGCTTTGATCTGCGCCTGGCGCGAGGGAATCTGGCCCTGGCCGGCCTGGAGCACCTGGCCCATGATCACGTGCTGCACCTGGCCGGGCTCGACGCCGGAGCGGTCGAGCGCCGCCTCGATCGCCGTGGCGCCCAGCTCGGTTGCGTCGACGGTCGAGAGCCCACCGCCCATCTTGCCGATCGGGGTGCGCGCGCTGCCGAGGATCACGGTCTTGGGCATGGGATGGGGCTCTCCAGTCTCGTTCTGGGAACGATCGAAAAATGTCCGGCCGACGGACGGGAATGCTAGCGATCCGGCTATCGTGCTCGGCCGATGCAGGTGTCCGCCACGACAGCGAGCGCGGGGTCCGCAGACGCGGACACGATCGTGCTGGGGCTGTTCGAGGGCGAGGACGCGCCGGAGGGCGCGCCGCAGGAGGCACGGGAGCTCGTCGCATCGGGCGAGGCCCGCGGGGCGCTGAAGGCGCTGGCGCTGGCCCACGCCGACGGCAAGCGCTGGCTGCTGGCGGGGCTCGGCAAGCGCGAGGCGCTGACGCCCGAGCGCGCCCGCGTCGTCGCCTCAGCGGTGCGCGAGCGCGCACGCGAGCTGTCGGCCAAGGCGCTCTGCTGGCAGGCGCCGCTCGACGGCGACGCCGCGGTGGCGGGCGCGCTGGTCGAGGGCACGATGCTGGCGGACTACCGCTTCGAGCGTCACAAGTCCGCGCCGGCGCAGGACCCCGGCGCGGCGCCGAAGACGCTCGACCGCCTGATCCTCGCGGCGAGCGCCGATCTCGGCGAGACCGCACGCGAGGCGGCGCTGGTGGGCGAGGCGGTGAACGCGGCGCGCGACCTGCAGAACAGGCCCGGCAACGACCTGACGCCGAGCGCGCTGGCCGCCTACGCGCAATCGCTCGCCGGCGAGATCGAGGGGCTGAGCGCGGAGGTCGAGGGACGCGAGGGGATCGTCGCCCGCGGGATGGGCGCCTTCGCGGCGGTGGCGCAGGGCTCCGAGCAGGAGCCGGCGCTGATCACGCTTCGCTACGAGGGCGCCGGAGCGAGCGGCCCGGTGCTGGGCTTCGTTGGCAAGGCGGTGACGTTCGACAGCGGCGGCATCTCGCTGAAGCCGGGGCCGAAGATGTCGGAGATGAAGTTCGACATGTCCGGCGGCGCCGCGGTGATCGAGGCGGTCGCGGCGATCGCGCGGCTGGGGCTGGCGGTGAAGCTGGTGGCCGTCGTGGGCGCGACGGAGAACCTGCCGAGCGGCAGCGCGGTGAAGCCCGGCGACATCGTCCGCGCCAGCAACGGCAAGACGATCGAGATCAACAACACCGACGCGGAGGGCCGGCTCGTGCTCGCTGACTGCCTCTGCCACGCGGTGGCCCAGGGCGCCGAGCGGATCGTCGACCTCGCGACGCTGACGGGGGCCGTGATCGTCGCGCTGGGCTCGACCTACGCGGGCCTGATGTCAAACGACGACGAGCTCGCGGCGCAGATCTCCGGGGCGGGCGAGCGCACGGGCGAGATCGTCTGGCGGCTGCCGCTGCACGAGGAGTACGACGAGCTGATCAAAGGCGCCTACGGCGACCTCGACAACGCGCCTGAGGCGCGCAAGGCGGGCACGATCGTCGGCGGCACCTTCCTGAAGAACTTCGTCGGCGAGACGCCCTGGGCGCATCTGGACATCGCGGGCTCGGCCTGGGACCTGGGCCGCGCCTACGTAGGCAAGGGCGCCTCGGGCTACGGCGTGCGCCTGCTGGTCGAGCTGGCGCGCTCCTACGCGGGCTAGGTGGCCCGCGCGGGCACTTCGGGGCGCAGGCGCTCCGCGACCGCGCCCCACGCGGCGCCGCCGGGATAGATGAAGGCGCGGTGCTCCCCCGCCGGTCCCTCGATCTCGACCAGCTCGACCTCTCCCCCGGCCCCGGCGGCAGCCTCGGCGTAGCGGCGGCTCAGCCGCACCGAGACGGTTTCGTCGGCGACGCCGTGGACCAGCAGCGCCGGGATCGGCAGCGGCACGCGCCGCAGCGGGTCGGCGACCGCGTAGCGGTCGGGCAGCCGCTCGGGCGAGCCGCCCATCAGTTCGCGCACGGCGCCGCCGTGCCACTGCGCGTAGGCGCCCGTCAAGTCGCAAACGCCCGCGAGCGAGACGACGCGCCGCAGCCGCACTCGTGAGCGGCCCGCGACCGCGCCGGGGGCGCCCGCGGGCAGCCCGTCGCGCCCGGCGGCCCACAGCGCCAGGTGCCCGCCCGCGGAGTGCCCGATCGCCTGCACGTCGGCGAGGTCGAGCGCGGGGCTCAAACCCTCCAGGTGGTCGATCGCCGCGGCGACGTCGGCGAACGTCGCGGGCCAGCCGCCCCCCGGCTCGCCGACGCGCCGGTACTCGACGTTCCAGACGGCGAAGCCCCGCGCGAGCAGGTCGGCGGCGAGCGCGCGCATCACGCGGCGGCCGTAGCGCTTGCGCCAGGAGCCGCCATGGATCAGCACGATCACCGGGTGCGGCCCGTCTCCCGGGGGCAGGTGCAGGTCGCCGCGCTGGGAGCGCTCGGGGCCGTAGCGATGCGTGCGCCCGCGCGTGAAGAGGTAGTGAGCCAGGAAGCGGGCTTTGCCCATGCCGCGGCATCGTAGAAGGCCGCGAGCTGTGAGAATGGCGCGCGATGGACTTCGACCTGTCGCCCGACCACGAGCTGATCCGCCGCACGGTGCGCGAATTCGCAGAGGGCGAGGTGGCCCCGGTGGCGGAGGAGCTGGACCGCACGAAGTCGTTCCCCTACGAAATCGTCAAGCAGCTCGGCTCGCTGAACCTGATGGGGATCCCCTTCCCGGAGGAGTACGGCGGCGGCGGCGGCGACACGCTCGCCTACGCGCTGGCGGTCGAGGAACTGACGCGGGTCGACTCCTCGGTGGCGATCACGCTCTGCGCCCACACCTCGCTCGGCACGCAGCCGATCTACCTGTTCGGGTCGGAGGAGCAGAAGCGCGAGTGGCTGCCGCAGCTGTGCTCGGGCGAACGGCTCGGCGCCTTCGGCCTGACCGAGCCCGAAGCGGGCTCCGACGCCGGCAACACGCGCACCCGCGCGCGTCTCGACGGCGGCGAATGGGTGATCGACGGCGCGAAGCAGTTCATCACGAACGCCGGCACCGACATCTCGGGCGTCGTCTGCATCACCGCCGTGACCTCGAACGAGAGCGACGGCTCGGGCAGCTCCGGCGATCGGGAGGGGGAAATCTCGAAGGAGATTTCCAATCTGATCGTTCCGAACGGGACTGCCGGATACACGCAGGGCGAGCCCTACCGGAAGATGGGCTGGAACGCCTCGGACACCCGGCCCCTGTCCTTCGAGGAGTGCCGCGTGCCGGAGTCGAGCCTGCTGGGGCCGCGCGGGGCGGGCTTCAAGCAGTTCCTGCACATCCTCGACATCGGCCGGATCGGCGTCGCCGCGATGGGCGTCGGGCTCGCGCAGGGAGCGCTCGACGAGGCGCTGAAGTACGCCAAAGAGCGCAAGGCCTTCGGCAAGCCGATCGCGAAGTTCCAGGCGATCCAGGCAAAGCTCGCGGACATGGCCACAGAGATCGAGGCGGCGCGGCTGCTCGTCTACAAGGCCGCGCGCGAGAAGGACGCCAAGCGCAACTTCACGCTCACCGCCGCGCAGGCGAAGCTGAAGACGGGCCGCCTCGCGGTGCGCTGCGCGGAGGAGGCCGTGCAGATTCACGGCGGCTACGGCTTCATCGAGGAGTACCCCGTCTGCCGCTTCTACCGCGACGCCAAGATCCTCACGATCGGCGAGGGCACCGACGAGGTCCAGCAGATGGTGATCGCGCGGGCGCTGGGCGCGTGAGGCCTGCGCGGTAGCGAGCCCGCTCGGCGCTCTAACGAGGTTCGAGCACGACCAGCGGTATCCGCCGCTCGGTGCGGCGACGGTAGCCTTCGTAGCCCCGGTACACGCCGACCATCAGCTTCCACAGGCGGTCGTACTCCTCGCCCTCCGCCTCGCGGGCGTGCACGGAGAGGCGTCGCGAGCCGACCTGGACCGTCGTCTGCGGGTTCGCTTTCAGGTTGTAGAACCAGGCCGGGTTCTTCGGGAAGCCGCCCTTCGAAGCCACGAGCACCAGGTTCTCGCCGTCCTCGCCGTAGACGAGCGGCGTCGTGCGCTTCGTGCCGCTCTTCGCGCCGGTGTGGTCGAGCAGCAGCATCGGCGGCGCGCCCGGCGGGCGATGGCCAATCAGGCCGTTCGTCAGGCGGTAGGCCGCGGTGTGGCCTTTGATCGCGAAGCGCAGCAACGGCCAGTTGCGGTCGGCCAGCTCCATGTAGTCCATCGGCCCTCAGTCCCCTTCCGTCTCGCGTTCAAGCAGCGCCGACGCCGCGCTCGCGGGGTCCAGCCGCCGCTCGACCACCTGCCCGATCAGCTCCTGGAAGGCCGCGTCCTCGCGCAGGTCGTCTTCCAGGCGCCGGCGCATCCGCGCCGTCGCGATCGCCAGCACCTCGTTGCGCAGGTTACGCGCGCGGCGCTCCGCGAGCTGGCCCTCTCCCAGGATGTGCGCGCGGTGCTCGTCCAGGCGCTCGATCAGCTCGCCGATGCCCTTGCCGTGGGCGGCCTCGGTCTTGACGATCGGCACGCGCCAGCGACCGCGCACTTCCTCCGGCGTGCGGTCGAGGTTCGCCAGCGACAGCACCCCTCTGATCTCCCGCACCATCGTGTCGGTCAGCGGGTGGTCGGCCTTGTTGATCACGATCACGTCCGGGATCTCCATCACGCCCGCCTTCAGCGCCTGGATCGAGTCGCCGGAGCCCGGCATCAGCACCAGCACGATCGTGTCGGCGTGGTCGATGATGTCGATCTCCGCCTGACCCACCCCCACCGTCTCCACGAACACGTCCTCACGCCCCGCGGCGTCGAGCAGCAGCGCCGCCTGCAGCGCCGCCTCCGACAGCCCGCCCAGCGCGCCGCGGTTCGCCATCGAGCGGATGAAGACGCCCTTGTCGAGGAAGTGCTCCGTCAGGCGGATGCGATCGCCCAGCAGCGCGCCCTGCGTGAACGGCGAGCTGGGGTCGATCGAGAGCACCCCGACGCTGCGCCCCTGCTCGCGCCGCGCCTTCGTCAAGGCCCCGATCAGCGTCGACTTGCCCACCCCCGGAGGGCCCGTGAAGCCGACGACCGCGGCCCCGCCGGTGTGCGGGTAGACCTCCTTCACCAGCTCCCAGCCCTCGGGGCGGTCGTCCTCCACGAGCGAGATCGCCCGCGCCAGCGCGCGGCGATCGCCGTCGAGCAGCCGCTGCGCCAGCGGCGCGTCGGGGCGCGCTTTCGCGTTCGTCTCGGTGCCCGTCTCTGCCATCGCGGCTTGATCATCGCAGGGCAATACGATTTCCCCGCGATGGAGCTGCTTGCCGAAGAGCCCGCCAGCGACGTCCCCGCCGAGATCGCGGCGGCGATCCGGCGCGCGCCCGAGCCACTGCACGGTGGGCCGCTCGCGCTGCTGCGCTTCATGCGCGCCAACCACATGCTGAACCTCGACTACGCCCGCCTGATCGCCCGCTGGCTCGTGCTCAAGGCGCGCTACCGCGGGCGATTGCAGACCGACGGGCTGTGCTTCGTCTGCCCGCGGGTGAAGCTGGAGATCGGGCGCAACGCCACGCTGCGGATCGGGCGCTGGGCCTGGGTCGGCCACGGCTGCAAGATCCGCGTGCACGAGGGCGAGGTCGAGATCGGCGCGAAGACCGTGATGGGCCAGGAGTGCACGATCTCCGCCTACCAGCACGTCTCGATCGGGCGCGAGTGCATCGTCGCCGACCGCGTGATGCTGATCGACTTCGACCACGGCGTCACCGAGGTGGAGCGGCCGATCCGCCTGCAGGGGATCTACAAGCGCGACGTGCGCGTCGGCAACAACGTCTGGATCGGCTACGGCGCCTGCGTGCTGCGCGGCGTCAGCGTCGGCGACAACGGCATCGTCGGCACCAGCTCGGTCCTGACCCGCGACGTGCCCGAGAACGCCGTCGTCGGCGGCGTGCCCGCGCGGGTGATCCGCATGCGCGAGGCGCCGCGGTCGATGCGCTGGGGCTAGCCGGGCCGGGCGGGCTGGGGGCCAGGACCGCCAGCGGACCGCCGGCTGGTCTAACGCCCGCCGCCGGGCCGGGCGTCGCCGCCCGGCCCGGCCCGACGCCCGAGCGCTATTCGTAGTTGAAGATCGCTTCGGGGTTCGGTTCGCTGGCTTCGCCGACGTTCGTCCTGATCCGGACGATCACCGAGCTCGCGCCCGCTTTCTTTGCCGCACCCGTGATCCCCGTGCACGTCGTGAACGACGAGCAGTGCACCGAGGTCGCGTAGGCCTTGCCGATCTGGATCAGCGTCTCTTCTTTGCCCGTCGCGAAACCGGTTCCGGTGATCGTGATTGGCGTGCCACCCGCGACCGGGCCGCTTTTCGGTTCGACCGACGTCACCGTCGGGTGGTCGAATTCGAATTTCGGCACCGGCTTGCACGTCCTGCCCGGGCACGTCGCCGGGCTCGTGCCTTCGGGCGTGGTCACCGTGATCGAGACTTTGCGGACGCTGTGTTCCGGTGAGACGGCGATGATTTCGCCGTCGTTCACGAATTCGAAGCTCGCCGCGGGGATGCCTTCGAAGTCGACTTTCGAGACGCCGATGAAGCCCTCGCCTTTGACGGAGATCGTCGTGCCGCCCGTCGCCGGGCCCGAGCCCGGTGAGAGGTCTTCGACCGCCGGGAACTCGGCTTCGTAGGTGTACTCGTCGGCCGGCACGATCGCGCTCGTCCCTTCGGGCGTCGTCACCGTCACGTCGACCGCGCCGATCGCCGTCGCCGGCGGCACGGTCGCTTTGATGTCCCTCGCCGACTTGACCGTGAACGGCACGCTCTGGGAGCCGAACCGCACTTCCGTGGCACCGGCGAGGTTTTCGCCGTTGACGCTGATCGACTTGCCGCCGACCGCCGGGCCGTGGTTCGGGCTCAGTTTGCCGACCGCCGGTGGGCTCGACGTATAGGTGAACTCGTCGGCCGGCGTCGCTTCGCTCGTGCCTTCTGGCGAGGTCACCGTCACGTCGACCGTCCCCAGCCCCGCCGCGGCCGGCGCGACGACCTTGATCTTCGTCTGCGATTTCGACGGTTTCTTCAACGTCACGACCGTCGAGCCGAACGCGACCGTCGTCGCCCCCGCGAACCGTTCGCCGAGGATCGTCACCTTCGTGCCACCGGCGCTCGGCCCTTCGTCGGGCGTCACCGACAGCACCGCCGGCCCGCTCGACGCGAGCAGCGGCGCGCCGGGCTCGCTGCTGAGCTGCAAGGCCGACGCCGGGCCCGCCGCACCCGCGCCGAGCGCGATCAGCGCGAGCGTGGCCGCGCCGAACAACTTGAACTGCCCCATCCCTGACCCCCAGTCAAGTCGTGAACAAGTCTGCCGATCGTACTGCGGTGTCAAATCGTGGGCCAGGCCCGCGAGCGGGAACTTCACAGGTGCGTTCACAGGTGCGGCGCGAGGTTCCGCGTCGCGCGGTGCTCGGCGCCGGCCGGGTCGGCGAGCGCCGCCGCGAGCGCCGCGCGGTGCAGCTCGATCCGCTCGCGCGCATACGGCGCGGCGAGGCCGCGGGAGAGCATGAACGCCCAGTCGCTCGACTGCAGCGCCAGCAGCTCGCGCAGCGCCGCGGCGCCGGGGCGCGGCCTCACGGCGAAGGTTTCGAGCTCCGCGCGCCGCAGCGCGAAGGCCACCTCCGCCACCGCGGCCCCCGACCACGTCGAGAGGTCGCCGCGCGCGCCCCAGGACGTCGCCGCCGCCTCGTCCGCCGCCGACCGCGTCATCGCCGCGGGCTCGACACGCGCGAGCGCGTCGTCGAGCCGCACCAGCTCGAGGCCCTGGCGCGCGCACTCCGCGACGACCTCCCGCAACCAGGCGACGCCCTCGTACCACCAGTGGCCCAGCAGCTCCGTGTCCAGCGCGCACACGACCAGCCCGCCGCCGGGCAGACCCGCGCCCGCCTCACGCAGGCGCGCCTGCGTGCGCGCCACGAAGTCGGCGGCGTGCTCGCGCGCCTTCGCCAGCGCCGCCGCGTGGTCGTAGGGCTCGCCGTCGTTGCGCCAGGGCGTGTGGTGATGAACCGTGTGGTGGTGGTAGTCGCGGTAGGCGCCGTCCGCGGGATAGCCCTCGTCGCTCCAGACGAGGCCCATCGTCGCGCGGTCGATCGGCGCCAGCACGACACCCGCCTCGCCGATCAGCGGGCGCAGATGCTCGCTCGCGCCGAGGCCGAAGCGGTTCGTCAGCTCGACGCAAGTCGCGTGCACCCCCGCGTCCGCCAGCAGCGGCTCCAGGCGCGGGACGTGCGCGCACTCCGGCAGCCAGAAGCCGCCGCGCCAGCCCGCGCCCTTCGCTGCGCCCGCGCCGAAGCGCGCGCGATGGGAGTCCACGCCGAGCTGCACCTGCATTTCGGCGCCCTCGTCCGTCGCGAGCAGCGGCAGCACCGCGTGCGTCGCGGAGGATGTCCACTGCGCGTAGGGAGCGAGCGCTCCCAGCAGGTCGAAGTCGCGCCGGCGCAGCTCGCCCAGCGCGCCTTCGTAGTCGCCCCAGGAGCGCTCCAGCTCGCGCGCCAGCTCGTCGTGCCCGCCGGCGCGCAGCCCCGCGGCGTCCTCCTCGTGCGTGTGCCGGCGCACCTGCTCGACGAAGTCCGCGAAGCGCTCGGGGACGCCGGGCGCTTCCAGCTGGTCGCACAGCACCGGCGTCAGCGACAGCGTCAGCGGCGCCCCCGCCTCCAGCAGCTCCAGCAGCGGCACGTAGCTGCCGACGATCGCCTCCCACAGCCACTCCTCGCCGAAGGGCCAGGTCCCGAAGCCCTCGACGTAGGGCATGTGGGTGTGCAGCACGATCGCCAGGGCGCCGCGATCGCCTGCGGCGGTTGCACCCGCGCCCTTGCCCGCGTCCGCGGCGACGCCCAAGCCCGGCAAGCGCCTACACCCGGCAGACCGCGATGAAGTCCAGCGCCGCCTCCATCCGCGCCTGGCCGATCGGCCTGATCGCGAAGTCCGAGACCGAGATCGCCGGGGTGAACCGGTCGTAGAAGCGCTTCGTGATCCCCAGCCGCGGGTGCAGCGAGTCCCACCCCGCGCGGATCGCCAGCTCGTGCGCGCGCAGCTTGCGCGCGTGGAACAGGCCGAACATCCGCACCTCGCGGAAGTGCGCGCGGCACAGGCGGTCGAACTCCTCGATCCGGTACTCGTGCACGTGCCAGGGGTTGCCGGAGCGCTCCGCGCCCGCCGGCGCGAGCGTCAGCACGTTCGGCGTCGAGACGTACACCTCCCCCGGCGAGGCATCCGCCACGAGCGAGGCGAAGTGATCCAGCGCGGCGCCGGGGTCCTCCAGGTGCTCGATCGTCTGCAGGAACACCACCGCGTCCGCGGGCTCCGCGAACGTCTCGACCAGGTCGCGCGCGAAGCGCAGGTTCGACCGCCGGTAGCGCAGGCGCGCGTGCTCGTGCGCCTCGGGGTTCGCGTCGACGCCCACGACGCTCGCGGCGGCGCCCGCGAGCACGGCGGCGCCGTAGCCCTCGCCGCAGGCCATGTCGATCACCCGCCGGGAGGAGACGCGGGCGGCGATCCACTCGTAGACCACGAGGTGGCGGCGAAACCAGTAGTTCTCCTCCGGGACGTCCGGCAGCGTCCGCTCGCCGGTCAGCTCCAGCGGCGGCACGCCGTCCGGCTGGTCGCGCTGCTCGTAGTGGACTGAAGTCAAGAAATGACCCCGGTCGGGGCTATCAAGCCCGGGGTGAAAGGCAACGGCACGGCGCGCGAGTATATGGTGCCGCCCCGTGACGCCAGCGCTCAGCGACGAGGAGATCCGCGACGTGAACACCCGCTACCACGACGTGGCGGCGGATCACTACGACGCGAAGTGGGGCATCGACTTCGGCGACATCGGGCGCGAGCAGGTGCTCGCGAAGGTCGACAAGGCGATCGGGCACCGGCCCGACGGCTGGGCCCGATCGCTTGAGATCGGCGCCGGCACCGGCTACTTCACGCTGAACATGCTGCGCGCGGGGATGATCTCGGACGCCACCTGCAGCGACATCTCGCCGGGGATGCTGGCGACGCTCCGTGCCAACGCCGAGCGCCTTGGCCTGGAGGTCAGGACCGAGCAGGTCGACGCCGAGCGCCTGCCGTTCGCCGACGAGAGCTTCGACCTCGTGCTGGGGCACGCGGTCCTGCACCACATCCCCGACCTCGAACGCGCCTTCTCGGAGTTCGCCCGCGTGCTCGCCCCCGGCGGCACGGTGCTGTTCGCGGGCGAGCCCTCGCGCTACGGCGACCGCCTCGCGCGCGTGCCCAAGCGGGCCGCCGGCGCGCTCGCGCCCCTGTGGCGCCGCGCCCTCGGCGCCCGCCGCGCCACCGCGCACGAGGAGCACGAGCCCGACGCGGCGCTGGAGGGCTTCGTCGACGTGCACGCCTTCGCCCCCGGCGAGCTCGCCCGCCCCGCGCGCGCCGCGGGCTTCACCGACCTGCGCATCACTGGCGAGGAGCTGCTGGCGAACTGGTTCGGCTGGACGAACCGCACGCTGGAGGCCACCGCCGAACCCGAAGACGTGCCCTGGGCCTGGCGGCAGTACGCCTACCGCGGCTACCTGCTGCTCCAGGGCTTCGATCGCAGGCTGCTCGAGTCGCGCCTGCCGCCCGCGATCTTCTACAACCTGCTGCTCTCCGCGCGCAAGCCGCGCCACTAGCGCCCGCGAAATCCGCGCAAAGCGCGCACCGGCGCGCATAGACTTCTGCCATGTCGCAGGAGGATCGGTCCGAGCGCGTCTCGCCAGGGTTCCCGCTGTTCCCGCTGGGGATCGTCGCGCTGCCGAGCGAGAGCGTGCCGCTGCACGTGTTCGAGGACCGCTACAAGCGCATGATCGAGCACTGCCTGAGCGCCGACCCGGGCTCGCCCGACGGCGAATTCGGAATCATCTGGCTGTCCGACGAGGAGCTGAAGGAGGTCGGCTGCGCCTGCGAGATCGAGCGCGTGCTCGAGCGGATGGAGGACGGGCGCATGAACATCCTCGCCCGCGGCACGCGCCCCTTCCGGCTGCTGGAACGCCAGGACGACCTCCCCTACCCGGCGGGCGTCGTCGAATTCCTCGCCGACGAGGAGAACGGCCGCGTGAGCGAGGCCGACGAGGTCGCGGGCGAGAGCGCGCGGGAGCTGTACCGCGACCTCGTCGAGCAGGCCACCGACCGGACGCTCGGCGAGGAGGAGCTCGCGGCGATGGACGCCTACGAGATGGCCGGCACCGTCGAGTTCGGCACCGACGCCAAGCAGGAGCTGCTGGAGCTGCGCTCCGAGGCCGCGCGGCTGCGGCTGCTGGCGCTGCTGCTGAAGGCCGCGATCAAGCGCCTGGAGCTGATCGACCGCGCACAGGCGCGCGCGATGTCGAACGGCAAGGTGCGGTTCGGCTGAGGCCCGGCCGCCGGCCGGACCCGGGCGCGGGCCGGCCGCGGGCCGGCATAGCCGCGTCGCCTATTCCGGCAGCCCGCAGACGCCCTGCGAGGCCTTCAGCACGAACAGCGCGAGCTGTCGCAGCACCTTCGGCTGACGGGCGGAGTTGTCGCCGAAGCGCACGGTGCCGTCCTGATCGCGCACGGAGTAGCTGAAGACCGAACCGGCCTTCGGCGCCAGCGAGAGATGTTCGGAGGCGGGTTCCTTCAGTTCTTCCTGGATCTCGCGCGCTTCGATCAGCGCGGGGTCGCTCAGTTTCAGCTTGCGGCCCGCGCGCTTCGCGGCGCCGTTGCAGGTGACGCCCCCTTCTTCGTTCACGAGCAGCGTCAGGCGCGCATGAGGGCTCGCGCCGCTGCGCTGCACGACGAACAGGTCCGGCGCGGTGATGCCGCCGCAGGCCACCGCCTGCGTCGCCAGGGCGAGCGCGGCCGCCGCCGCGAGCGCGAGGCGCCGCGCGCTCACGCGCTGACCGCCACGCCGCCGCGGCGGGGGTCGCCGGCACCGGCGAGCACGCGCCCGCGCCTGCTGACCGCCTGCACGCCGCCGAAGAACAGGTTCTGCGAGGCAAAGCGCACGATCTCGATCCCCTCCGCGTCGTCGCTGGCGGCGAGCGCCTCCAGCTCGCTCGGCTCGACGCCCGGCTCCACGTAGAGAACGTCGCCTTCGAAGTGCACACGCGGCGCGTCGACGGCGGCGCGCACGCCGAGCCCGTGATCGACGGCCCCCACGATCGTCTGCAGGATCGCCGAGCGGATTCGGTTCGAGCCGGCGCTGCCAAGCACCAGCTCGACCTCGCCCTCGCGCATCACGACCGTCGGCGCCATCATGCTCGGCATCCGCCGGCGGCGCGGGTGCAGGTGGAAGCCGAACGGGTTCAGGTCCTCCTCGCCCATCACGTTGTTCAGGTGGATGCCGGTGCCGGGCACCACCACCGCGGAGCCCTCGCCGTTCGTGCAGGTCACGCTGCATGCGCAGCCCGCGGCGTCGAGCACCGCGATGTGCGTCGTGGCGCCGAGCCGGCTGCCGAGGAAGCGCCCGAGGAAGCCCTGCTCGCTCAGGCCCTCCAGGAACCGGGGCGTGCGCTCGGCCTGCGCGGCGCGCATCGCGCCCACCACGCCGGCGAGCCGCGGCGGCGGCGGTTCGCGGTCGAGCAGGCCGAGCGCGTAGGCGATCAGCGTCCCGCCCGCCGACGGCGGCGGGTTCGTCAGCACCTCGCGACCGCGGTAGGCCACGCGCACCGGCTCGCGCTCGATCGCCGCGTATCCCGCCAAATCCTCCGCCGTGAGCCAGCCCCCGCGCTCGTGCAGCCACTCGCCCACCGCCGCGGCGAGGTCGCCGCGGTAAAAGGGCTCCTCGCCCTCGACGGCCAGCCGCTCCAGCGAGTCGCCCAGCTCGGGGTTGCGCAGCACCTCGCCCTCGCGCAGGATCCGTCCCTCCGGCGCCCACAGCGCCGCGCACTCCGGCGTCGCCGTCAGCAGGTCGCCCAGGATCTCCGCGATGTAGGCCTGCTCGTGGTTCAGCGCCACGCCCTCGCGCGCCAGCTGCGCCGCGGGCGCCGCCAGCTGCGCCAGCGGCACCGTGCCCCAGCGCCGTGCCGCCTCGCACACACCCGCGGGGGCGCCGTAGGCGCCGCAGGAGGCGGGGCCGATGTAGAACACCTGCGCCGCGTCGCCGAACGACACGTCGACCGCGTCGAGCGCCGCCACCGCGCGCCCCTCGTCGCGCTCGCGCGGATCGCTGGGCGCCTGCACGAAGAAGTCCAGCAGCGCCGGCTCGGCGTCGCCGCCCGCCACGAGCATGTAGCCACCCGCGCCAAGGCCCGTCAGCAGCGGCTCCGCCGCGAACGAGGTCAGCATCGCCGCGACCGCCGCGTCGACCGCGGTGCCGCCTTCGCGCAGCACGCGCGCGCCCGCCTCCGCCGTCAGCGGATGCCCCGCCGCGACGATCCCGTTCTCGCTCTCAGCCATGCGAGAGCAGTATCAGACGAAGGACGCCGGAGCGCGAAGTGCCGGCGGCCCTCAGCGGGCCGGGATGAACTCGGGTACGTCCAGGTCGTCCAGCGAGTTGCGGCGCGCGGGACGCGACGGGGAGGCGCGGTGCACCTTCGGCTCGCCGGCGGGTTCGTTCATCATCTGCACGCTCTTGCGGCGGCCCTCGTCGCCGTAGCCGGTGGCGACGACCGTGACCCACACCTGGTCGTCGAGCTTCTCGTCGACCATCGCGCCGAAGATGATGTTCGCGTCGGGGTGCGCCGCCTCCGAAACGGCCTTCGCCGCCTCGTTCACCTCCCACAGGGACAGGTTCTCCCCGCCGGTGATCGAGAGCAGGATCGAGCGGGCGCCCTCCATCGAGGTTTCGAGCAGCGGCGAGGAAACGGCCTGCATCGCGGCCTCGGTGGCGCGGTTCTCGCCGAGCCCCATGCCGATGCCGAGCAGCGCGTTGCCGGCCGCGGACATGATCGTCCGCACGTCGGCGAAGTCCAGGTTGATCAGCCCCGGCAGCGTGACGAGGTCGGAGATGCCCTGCACGCCCTGGCGCAGCACGTCGTCGGCGACGCGGAAGGCCTCGACCATCGCGGTCTGCTTGTCGAGCACCGACAGCAGCCGGTTGTTCGGCACGACGATCAGCGTGTCGACCTCCTGGGCCAGCGCGCCCACGCCCTGCTCGGCCTGCTGGCCGCGGCGCGAGCCCTCGAAGCCGAACGGCTTCGTGACGATCGCGACCGTCAGCGCGCCGATTTCGCGCGAGATCCGCGCGACGATCGGCGCGGCGCCCGTGCCGGTGCCGCCGCCGGCGCCGGCCGTGATGAAGATCATGTCCGAGCCCTTCAGCAGCGCCTTCAGCCGGTCGTAGTCCTCCATCGCCGACTGGCGGCCGACGTTCGCGTCGGAGCCGGCGCCAAGGCCGCGTGTCAGCTCGGCGCCGATGTGCAGCGTGATGTCGGCGGTGGACTGCTGCAACGACTGCAGGTCGGTGTTCACCGCCAGGAACTCGACGCCCTCGACCTCGGCCTCGACCATGCGGTTGACGGCGTTGACGCCGGCGCCGCCGACGCCGACAACGCGGATCACCGGCTGGCCCGTGGGGCCGGCGGTGCCGGCGGCTTCGGGGTGCTCGCGCGAGTAGTCGTCCATCACCGGGCGCGCCGGCGCGGGCTCCATCACGTTCTCGGGGATCTCGGAGGAGAAGGCGTGGCGCAGGCGCTCCTGCGGGCTGGGCACGTGCGCGGGCTCCTCGGGCGGGGGGGCCTGTGGCGAGGGGCTCAGGCCGGGGTGCGGGGTGGCCGTCTCGCGGGCGTGGGCCGCCGCGGGCGTCTGCGGCTCGCTCGCGCGTGCGGCCGGGCGCTGCTCGCCATGCTCGGAGGCAGGCTCGCGACCGGGGGCCTCGGGCGCGCCGCCCTCCTCCCCGTCTTCGAGACCTTCGGTCTTGCGGAAGAGCGCCGCGAGCGGGCCTTCGCGCATGCTCGCGCGTTTAGCGTTTGCCATGGTCGAGTACCTCCTGCGCGAGTTGTCGGTAGGACTGGGCCGCAACCCCATCCGGCTCGTACTTCAGCACCGACATGCCCTTCACGGGCGCCTCGGCAAAGCGGACGGTCTTGCGGATGCGCGAGGCAAATACCCGATCTCCGAAGTTTTCCTCCAGGATCTCGATCGCCTCCTTGGCGTGGATCGTCCGGGAGTCCACCAGCGTCGGCAGGATGCCCTCGATGTCGACGCCTGGATTGAGGTTCTCGCGGATCATCGCAAGGGTGTTCTGCAGCTGGATCAGGCCGCGCATCGACAGATACTCGCACTGCACGGGGACGATCACCTTGTTGGCGGCGGTCAGGGCGTTGATCGTCAGCAGCCCAAGGCTCGGCGGGGTGTCGATGCAGATGAAGTCGTAGTCCTCGAGGATCGGTTCGAAGGCCTTCTGCAGCGAGCGCTCGCGGCCGATCATCGTCGACATCGCGATCTCCGCGCCCGCCAGGTCGATCGATGCGCAGGCGACGTCGATCTCGCGCCGGCGGATCACCTCGCGGATCGAGACCTTGTGCACGAGCACGTCGTACATCGATTTTTCGAGCGTGTCGGGGTCGATCCCCTGCGACATGGTCAGGTTGCCCTGCGGGTCCATGTCGACGCAGAGCACGCGGTGGCCCTCCTCCGCGAAAGCCGCGGCGAGGTTCAGCGTCGTCGTCGTCTTGGCCACGCCGCCCTTCTGGTTGGCGAATGCGATGACCTTGGCCTTGCCTTCCACGGGTTGCTCCGATGCTCGATTTACGGGAAAGCCGTCCGGTGGGTATTCGCATGCGAGGAGGCGATTCCTGCACGGCGTTCGACCCTTTGACGGCGGGGCGATCCCGCGCTGTGACTACGATCGGGAGATGGCCACGCGTGGCGCCAAGCCGAAGCGCAGCAGGACGGCTAAAGGCAACGGCGCCCGCCCCGCGGGCGACGGCCTGCTGGAGCGCCTGGAGGGCAAGCGCGTCTGCATCTGCCTCGGCGCCGGCGGCGTCGGCAAGACGACGACCTCCGCGGCGATCGCGCTCGGCCTCGCGGCGCGCGGCAAGAAGGTCGCGGTCGTGACGATCGACCCCGCCGAACGGCTCGCGAGCGCGCTCGGGCTCGAGCGGCTGTCTGGCGAGCTGACCCCGATCGACCCGGCGCTGCTGGACGAGCAGGGGGTCGGCTGCGAGGGGGAGCTGTGGGCGATGATGCACGACAGCAAGGGAACGTTCGACGAGATCGTCGAGCGTCTGGCGCGCGACGAGCACGAGCGCGAGGAGATCCTCGCCAACCCGATCTACCGCGAGCTGTCGACCGCCGTCGCGGGCTCGCAGGAGCTGAGCGCGATCGCGAAGCTGTACGAGCTGCGCCACGAGCGCGACTTCGACACGATCGTGCTCGACACGCCCCCCTCGCGCAACGCCGTCGACTTCCTCGAGACGCCGCGGCGGCTGCTGGCGTTCCTGGAAGGGCGCGCGCTGCGCGTGTTCCTCTCGCCGGGCGGGCTCGCCGCGCGCGTGTTCGGGCGCTCGACGGGGATCGTCTTCGCGATCTTCGCCCGCGTCACCGGCGTCGACATGCTGGGCGACCTGTCGACCTTCTTCCGCTCGCTCTCCCCCATCCTGGACGGCTTCGGCGAGCGCACGCGCGGCGTCAACCAGCTACTGCGCGACCCCACGACGGCCTTCATGATCGTCACCTCGCCCGAGCCGGAGCCCGCCCGCGAGGCGCCGTTCCTGGCGGAGCGGCTGGCCGCCGCGAAGATGCCGCTGGGCGGCCTGATCGTGAACCGCGTCCACTTCGACGGTCTCGGCGACCGCTCGGTCGAGCAGGTGCGCGAGCTGCTGGAGCCCGATCTCGGCGAGCGTCTGGCCCAGCGCGTCGCGGGCAACCTGGCGGACTTCGACGTGCTGGTGCGTCGTGACCGCGAGACGATCGCGCGGCTGGCCGAGCAGCTCTCGCAACCGCATCCGATCCTGGTGCCGCACATGGACGAGGAGGTCCGCGATCTCGCGGGCCTGGCCGGCGTCGCGGAATCCCTGTTCGAGGGTGGGCGCGACCCGGCGGCGCGCAACGGGGCCACGGGCTCCTCGGCGGCCCGCCGCCGGGCGCGCGCGCTCAGCTGAGCGTCGAGACGACGCCGTCGATCGGCAGCGGGTCCGGGCGATCCTGCTCGGCGGGCGCCGGTGCCGGCGAGTGCGCGGCGTGGACGCCGTCGGTCAGCTCGCCCGGCGCCTGCTCCTCCGGCTCGCCGTCCGCCAAGCCGAGCTCGTCCGCGCCGAGTTCGGCCGCGAGCTGCTGGGCTCCGACGAAGTCTTCGTCCTCCTCGCGCACGAGCTGCTCGGGCCCGCCGGGGGCCAGCCGCGAAAGCAAGGGCTCCTCGCGAACGCGGCGCGCCCGCACCTCGCCGGGGGCATCGGCCGTCGCGGCGAGCGGCACGGGCTCGGCGCCCGTCCCGGCGGCGGCGACGACGGGCACGGGCTCGGGCTCGTGACCCACCTCGCGCTCCTCGCTCTCTCGATCCTCGTCGACGTGCAGCAGCTCGTCGGGTTCGAGCAGCTCGTCGGCGATCACCGCGAGGTCCGGGTCGAGGTGCCCGCAGATCACGTCGCGCAGCAGCGAGCGCAGGTGCTTGGCGATGTCTTCGGCGAGACCCTGGCTGGCCGAGTTCTTCGCGGCGGTGCCCGCGATCAGCGAGCGCTCCAGCGCGATCGCGCGCGTCGCGCGCTCGGTCAGCTCGGCGCGCTGCTCCGCGGTGGCGCACAGCGCCGCCAGGCGCCCGGCGAGCCGGCTGCTGGACGGCCCCTCGGGCTCCAGCAGCGCGCGCAGCGCCAGCAGGTTGTCGGTCAGCCCCTCGAACGGACTCTCGCGTTCGCAGGCGAGCTCGAAGCGGCGCAGCGCCCAGGCGAGGTCGTTGTCGTGCGGCGCGCGGCGCGAGACGAGGTTGCAGAACGCGCGCAGCTCGTCCTCCTGCTCCGCGGCGACGACCAGCATCCCGTGCGGCCGCCCGCCGGTGCCGAGCGCCAGCGGCGTCCAGGGGCCGCTGCCGACGCGCGCCCACGCCAGCGAGCCGAGCGAGACGCGCCCGTCGCCGAACAGGCGCAGCGCCGAGAGCAGGTCTTCGAGCACGGCGCGCCCGGCCCGCAGGCCGTCGGCCGGGTCGTCGGGCTCGGCGGTGTAGAGCACGATCAGGGGGTTCTCCAGCAGCTCGTCGTCGAGCGCCGGGACCGCGGCGTCGGGCAGCTCGCGCAGCGCGTCGCGCTGGAGGATCCGCAGCCCCTTCGCGAGCGGCAGCTCCTCGGAGGCGATCGCGACGCCGTGCAGGCCCGCGACCAGCGCGAGCTCACCGGCCTTCGCGAGCGCGGAGCCCTGCAACCTGTCGAGCGCCGACCGCAGGCGCTCGGGCCGCAGCTCGAAGTCGCTCTGCTCCTCGAAGACCTCCTCCAGGAGCGCGTTCAGCGCCGCCTCGGGGCGGGCGCGCCCCTTCAGGCGGGTCGCGTCGACGCCGGTGCCGGCCAGGTAGCGGTCGAGGCCGTCGAAGTGCTCCAGCAGCCTGATCGAGGCGGCGTGGCCGGGCAGGCGGCGCAGGTCGGCTTCGCGTTCGGCGATGAACTGGCCGGTCAGCGCCCGGTAGCAGTAGAGGGTGGCGGTCGAGGACCCGCGGCGGCTGCGCTGCGTGCCCAGCTCGAACGGCACCTCCGCGCCGGCGTCGATCTCCGCGCGCAGCTGGGTGCCGGCGGCCGTGAGGAAGTCGGTGAGGGTCGCTTCGAGCTGTTGTGAGCGCATTGCGCGGAACTTCGCGCCCGGGCTCGGCGGTCCTGCTCGGCGCAGTCGTTCTTGCAGCTACCGCTAGGCGAGCGCGAGCGCGTCGTCGCGCTCGGCGGCGGTGCCGTTGCGGCACAGCCACGCTTCGCCGTACTCGCGCATGTCGTCGATCAGCGGCAGCAGCGCGCGGCCCTTGTCGGTCAGCGCGTACTCCACCCGCGGCGGCACCTCCGGGAAGGTCTGGCGCTCGACGATCGCCTCGTCCTCCAGCGCGCGCAGGCGCAGCGACAGGGTGCGCGGGCTGATCCCCGCCAAGGCGCGTTCCAGCTCACAGAAGCGCGAGGTCCCTTCGGCCAGTTCGCGGACGAGCAGCAGCGTCCACTTGCCGCAGACGATCTCCGCGGTGCGACAGACGGGACATGTCTCATCGACGGCCATTTCACCCTTTACTTTACCAACTGAAGTGGCGCCAAGCCGCGTCATGCGCCGCGCGCCTGGCGTATCGTGTCCCCCGTGATCCCCCTCGCCCTCACCGGACTCGTGATCCCGGGGATCGTGATCGTGGGCGCGCTGATCCTGCTGGCGATCATGCTGCGCAGCGTCTGAAGGCAGCCGCGCACGGCCAAGCCCACGCGGCAGGCATCGCCCGTGCTGGCGGGCATGCGGCGTTCAGTCGCGCTCAGCGGGTCTGCCGCGCTCAGGCGACCGTGAGCGGCGGGCGCCCGCCGGGAGGCGGTGCGTCGGGCGCGGAGGGAGCCGGGCCGGAGTTGCGACGCTCCTCGGCGGCGGCGACGTCCTCCATCGTGGTGCCCTGGCGCCCGTCGGCCTGCATCAGCAGCTTGAAGTCGTGCGGGCTGGAAGCCACCCGCATCGCGTCCTCGAACGTCACGCGGCCCGCCTTGACGTGGCCGAACAGCGCCTGGTCGAAGGTCTGCATCCCGTAGTAGCCGCCGGAGGCGATCACTTCCACGAGCTTGCCGGTCTGCGTTGGGTCGAGGATCATGTCGCGCACGCGGCCGGTCATGCGCAGCGTCTCGCAGACCGCCACGCGCCCGCCTTCGGCGCCGGGGACGAGCCGCTGGGAGATGACGCCCTTCACGGTGCCGGCGATCATGCTCCGCGCCTGCTGGTGCTGGTGCGTGGGGAAGAAGTCGAGCATGCGGTTGATCGACTCGGTGGCGTCGACGGTGTGGATCGTCGAGAGCACGAGGTGCCCGGTCTCGGCGGCGGACAGCGCCGTCTGCACGGTCTCCTCGTCGCGCATCTCCCCGATCAGGATCACGTCGGGGTCCTGACGCAGGACGCGGCGCAGGGCGCGCTTGAAGGAAGAGGTGTCCATGCCGACTTCGCGCTGGTTGATCACCGAGCGATTGTCGGAGTGCACGAACTCGATCGGGTCCTCGATCGTGACGATGTGACGGCTCGTCGTCTGGTTCATGTGGTTGATCATCGCCGCGAGCGTCGTCGACTTGCCGGAGCCGGTGGTGCCCGTGAGGAGCACGATCCCGCGCTCCTCTTCGGCGAGTTCGGTAACGACCTCGGGCAGCGCCAGCTCTTCGATCGTGGAGATCTTGTGCGGGATCGCGCGGCAGGCCATCGAGATCACGCCGCGCTGCTGGAAGGCGTTGATCCTGTAGCGCGCCACGCCCTCGATTTCGAACGAGAAGTCCACCTCGTGCTCGGCGGCGAATTCGTCGAGCTTCGCGTCGTCGTCCAGTAGCTGTTTCAGGGCGTTCTCGGTGTCCTCGGCCGTCAGGGCCGGGACGCCCTCCGAGAGCAGCAGCTCACCGTTGACGCGGTACAGCGGCGTGGATTCGACCTTCAGGTGCAGATCGGAGCCGCCGCGGTCCACGAGCTCGCGCAGCGCCTGCTTGACGTCGAACATGCTCGACTAATCGGCACGCCGACGCGGCGCCTTGAGCGCGAATCGATGCTGTGGACGCTGCGACTCAGGCCACGTCGCGGAGCTTTTGCGCCTCCGCGAGCGACTGAAGCTTCTTCAGCGACTGGTTCTCGATCTGGCGGATGCGCTCTCGCGTCACGTTGAACGTGCGCCCGACCTCGTCCAGCGTACGCGGGTGCTCGCCGCCGAGCCCGTAGCGAAGCTCCAGCACGCGGCGTTCGCGGTAGGAGAGGTTCTCCAGCGCCTCGCGCAGCGCCTCCTTCGTCAGGATCTCCGCGGCGCGCTCGTAGGGCGACTCGGCGCGCTCGTCGGCGATGAACTGGCCGAACTCCGACTCCTCCTCGTCGCCGACCGGCTTCTCCAGCGAGACCGGCGCCTGCGCGGAGCGCTTGATCGAGTCGACCTCCTCGGGGTCGATGCCCGTGACCTCCGCGATCTCGTCGGCGGTCGGCTCGCGGCCCAGCTCCGTGACCAGCTTGCGCTCGGCGCGGCCGATCTTGTTCAGCTTCTCCACGACGTGGACCGGGATGCGGATCGTGCGCGCCTTGTCCGCCAGCGCGCGGGCGATCGCCTGGCGGATCCACCAGGTGGCGTAGGTGGAGAACTTGAAGCCCTTGCGGTAGTCGAACTTCTCCGCGGCGCGGACCAGGCCGAGCGTGCCCTCCTGGATCAGGTCGAGGAACGGCAGGCCCTGGTTGCGGTAGTTCTTCGCGATCGAGACGACCAGGCGCAGGTTGGACTCGACCATCTTCTGCTTCGCGTCGAGGTCGCCGCGCTCGATCCGCTTCGCGAGGTCGACCTCCTCCTGCGCCGTGAGCAGACGGACCTTGCCGATGTCCTTCAGGAACAGCTGCAGCGAGTCGGTCGTCATGTCCGGCTTCAGGTCGAGCGCAGTTTTCGCTTTGCGCCGGCCGCGTTTGTCGGGGGCGCGCTCCACCTGGGAGGCGGCCGCCGTCGCCGGGTCGATGTCCTCGACGAGCTCGATCTCGGCTTTCTCCAGGAAGCCGTGGAGTTCTTCGACGTCGGACTCGTCGAGGTCGAGCTCGGACATCGCCTTGGTTATCTCCGCGAAGGAGAGCACTCCGACCTGCTGGCCTTTGGCGAGCAGACCCTTGACCTCATCCAGCTCCTGCAGCTCGACTACTGACATCGGCTCCCGTTTCTTTCAATCGATCGACATCCGACAACCGCCAACCCAGCCTCCCTACCCGGATGTGGCTGAGCACAGCCCTTCCGCAGGACTAACGGCTGAGGGCCGCCCAACGTTGCAAATCGCGCTTCCGTTGCAGCCCCCCATGCTAACGCGTCGCAGCGATCGTTCTCAACGGTTCGCCTCGCCGCCCGAGAGCGCTTGCAGCACGTTGCGGGCGTCTTGACATGACAGGTGACGATGTTCCGGCCGCGCCCTTAAGCAATGATGTGTCGATGGCGGATGCAGACGTAGACGACGGCGCGACCACGCAGGAGAACGGCGCGGGCGGCGTGCTCGCGAACCTGCCGCGCACGCGCCCCCAGCGCTCCAGCGCGCGCCGGGCCGCGGCGCGCGGCGGGACGAACGGAAGCGCCAACGGCGCAGCCCCCCGCGCGAGGATGCCGCGCTCCCCGAAGGCCACGCCGAAGCGCACCTCGGAAGTCGCCGCTTCGAAGAAGACCGCCCCCGGCTCGACGACCGGGGCGGCGCGCGGGCGCACAAGCCGCGCGCAGGCGAGCGCCCCGAGCGGCGTCCCGGCGCAGCGGGGCAAGCCCGCGAAGACGCGCGACTCCGCCGCCTCGGCACAGGCCAAGTCCGCCGCCGCGGCCCCGCGCCCGGCGAAGCCGCGGCCTTCGAACGCCGTCCGCGCGCAGCGGACCGGCGCCGCCAAGCGCCAGGCCCCGCCCCGCCCGTTCCCGCCGCAGGAGCCGGCCCCGCGCCAGGGCTACGAGTGCGAGGGCGAGCGCCCCGACGGTCCCGTGGCGCCCCCCGGCGGCCCGGAGCTGGTCGCCTCCGCGGCGGAGATCTTCAGCGAGCTGACGAAGGCCGGCCTGTCCGCCGGCGAGCGGCTGCTGAAGGACGTCTTCTCGCGGCTGCCCGGCTGACGCCGCCGGCCTCCCCCGCGGCTGCCCCGGCCGCCGCCGCCGGCCTCCCGGCACGTCCTGGCGCGGCTTCGCCCGCCGGCGGGAGCTGCGCAAAGCTCGGCAAAGGTCTTCTGTATACTCGCCGCCACGCCGAGCTCCTGCGACTCCGGTCACAGGGGACGGGGGACCCATTGCGCGCTCGAAGCGGAGCGCGCGGGGGCGAATCGACCCAGCCAGGTCGTAGCGCCAACAGTGTGGCGCGAGCCCGTCAGCTCACCCCGTAGGCCCAACACTGATGCGAAAGCCGATTTCGAAGACATCGATCCTTGCCGTGCTCGCGGCGATTGCGTGCGCCGGGCCCCTGCCCGCCGTGGCGCATGCCGGCACCGGGGGCGCCGCCAGCGCCCCCGCAGCCACGGTCCACAAGGCCGCCCTGGCGACCTGGTTCGGCCCCGGCTTCTACGGGCAGACCACCGCCTGCGGGCAGACGCTCACGCCTGCCGTGGTCGGCGTCGCGAGCCGCACCCTCCCCTGCGGCACGCTGGTCAAGTTCAGCTACAAGGGCCACGTCGCCACGGTGCCGGTGATCGACCGCGGCCCCTACGCCCACAACGGCGCGCTGTGGGACCTGACCAGCGGGGCGGCGACCGCCCTCGGCGTCAGCGACACCGTGCGGCTCGGCTCCCGCGTCGTGGGCAGCGTCCCGAACACGCCGACGCTGGGGCTTCCCCCCGGCGCCGCGGCGGAAGCCGAAAGCCTCGCCGGAACCGGCGGCGCGGCCGCTACCGCCTGACGCGCGGAGGCGCCGCTAAGGCCTGACGCGCGAGGCGCGCACACCGGCGCGCTCATCCGCGGTACGCGCGGCCCTGACCTCGGCGCCGCCTGGCCCAGCCGGCGGCGTGTCCCACGGCAGCGGGCGAGGGTTGGGTCCCGCCGCGGGCTGCCCCGGTCGCGACTGCGGCTGCCCCGGCGCGTGCGACCCGCCGTGCTCGTCGATCAGGACCGCCCCCGAGCGCCCGGGCTGCGGCGAGGAGGTGTAGAGCACCTGCCCTGCGGACGGGGCCGCCGCGACGGTCGCGCCCTGCTGCGAAGCGATCGTGGCGGTGTGCGACGCGACGCCGGGAAGCGCGTGGCCGAGCAGCACGGCGCAAACACCGGCGAGCCGGTCCGACAGCTCCGCCGCCACGCGCGAGGAGGCTTCTGCCTCGCCCAGCTCGCCGGCGGCCGTCGCCCAGACGACCTGGCGCAGCGCCTCGACGGACTCGACCGTTCCCGCGGCGTCCCAGCGGGCCGCCAGCGCGCGCAGCTCGTCGGCGGCTGAGGGCGTCCGCGGGTCGCCGCTCGGGGCCAGTGCGTCGAGCGCCGCTTCGGAGCCGAGCGCGCACACGAGCGCGGAGCACAGCGCGGGCCCGACGCGGGCGATCTCCTCCAGCGGCACCGCCGTCATCTCCGCCAGCGGGCGCGCGCCCACCAGCGCGATCGCCCAGCGCCTGGCGAGCTCGTCGGCGCGGCCCTCCAGGCGCTCGACGGATGCGTCCGCCAGCGGCCTTGGCCGTGAGGCGAACGTCGCGGGTCGCTGCTCCTCGCTCACGTGTAGGTGGATAGCAGCAGGCGAGGACGCGAACGGCCGATTAGCCTGCCCCGACATGAGCGGCGCCCTGCTGGCAGTCCTCGTCGTCCTGGCAGTCGTGGCCGCGATCGCGCTGCTGTGGGCGCTGCGCCGGGCCTCGCGCCTGCGCAACGCACCCCCGGGCGCGGTGATCACCGACTCGCGCAGCCTGACCTCGCTCGACGACGAGACCGGCGCCGTGCGCTCGGTGCAGAGCGCCGACGTGTTCCTGCCGGCGCAGGCGCTCGACGAGATCTGGTCGCCCGAAAACCTGGAGCGCCTGGCGGCGACCTACTGGCGCTTCCTGACCCGGATCACGCTCGGCCTGATCCGCGTCGCCTACACCGACGAGGGGCGCGCGATCGTGCTGCTGGCATCGCCGCTGAAGCTGCTGACCTTCCAGGCGCCGGAGTACGAGATGCACCACGACTACGGCCTCGTCCGTTGGCGCATCGCCCGCGGGCTGCTCGTCGCGCGCCGCGGCCGCGACGGCGGCGGCTACCTGCAGATCGAGGTGCGCCGCGGCGAGCGGGACGGCGAGCAGGCGCGGCTGCACGTTTCGGTCGAGGTCGCGAACTTCTATCCCTCGATCGCCTCGCGCGTCGGGCGCCGCTTCTACGACGCGACGCAGTCGCGCATCCACGTGATCGTCACGAACCGCTTCCTGCGCTCGCTGCTGCGGCTCGACCTCGCCGAGTCGCGCGTCGGGCGCTACCGCAGCTGAGCCGCGTCGCCCGTGGGCGTCGAGGCGCCGTCGCCGTTTGGCTCGGCGGTGCCCTCGCCGCGCGCCGCGGCGACGTCGTCGCCCTCCTCCCCGCCCTCGCCCGGCGGGATCATCTGCACCGGCGCGCTCACGACCGTGTAGCCCGCCGGCACGTCGCTGCTCACGACGGCGCCCGCGCCGATCCGCGCGCCGCGGCCGATGCGCAGGTCTCCCCGGTGCGGGGAGATCACCACGGCGTTCGCGCCGATCTGAACGTCGTCCTCGATCACGATCCGGTAGGGCGACTTCGAGCCCGCGCGCATCGCGATCGTGACGTTGTGCCAGATCTTCACGCGCTCGCCGATCACGACGTTCGTGTGGATCACGGTGCCGAAGCTGTGGTGGCCCAGCGCGATGTCGGGGCTGACCGTCGCGCCCGGCGGCAGCGAGTTGCGGTACAGGAACGAGTTCAGGTTCTTCACGAACACCGCCAGCCGCCGGTGGCCGCGCTGCTGGAAGGCAATCGAGAGCAGCCACAACCGCTCAGGACGCAGGACGCTCCCCCTCATGCGCGCCGTCCGCTCGCCTCGCAGGACACGCTTGACATTGTTGCAGCAGGCAGCGGCCGCTCAGAAGCGCTCGCCGCCGACCGCCCGCAGCTTCGAGCGGTCGTGCGTCGCCCGGATGCGCCTGATCGTCCCCGAGCGCGTGCGCATCACCAGCGACTCGGTCGTCGCGCCGCCCGCGCTCGGGTAGCGCACGCCCTGGAGCACGTCGCCGTCGGTGACGCCGGTCGCGGAGAAGAACACGTCGTCGCCCGCGACGAGGTCGTCGTGGGCGAGCACCCGCTCGAGGTCGTAGCCCGCGTCGAGCGCCGCCTTGCGCTCGTCCTCGTCGCGCGGCCACAGCCGCCCAAGCAGGCAGCCGCCCAGGCACTTCACCGCCGCGGCGGAGATCACTCCCTCGGGCGTGCCGCCGATGCCCCAGAGCAGATCGACAGGCGAGCGCTCGGTCACGGCCAGCAGCGCCGCGGAGACGTCGCCGTGGGCGATCAGCCGCACGCGCGCGCCCGCCTCGCGAATCGCCTCGATGCCCTGCTCGTGGCGCGGGCGGTCCAGCACGACGACCATCACGTCGCCGACGACGGTGCTCTTGCGCTCGGCGATCAGCTTCACGGTCTCGGCGAGCGGCCGGTCGAGGTCCAGCAGGTCGGCGATCTCCGGCGAGCCCGCCATCTTTTCCATGTAGACGCACGGTCCGGGGTCGAACATCGTCCCGCGGCTTGACAGCGCGATCACCGCCAGCGCGCTCGGCATCCCGTGCGCCGCCAGCGTCGTGCCCTCCAGCGGGTCGACCGCGATGTCGACCGCCGGCGGCGTGCCGTCGCCGATCTGCTCGCCGTTGTAGAGCATCGGCGCCTCGTCCTTCTCGCCCTCGCCGATCACGACGACGCCGTCCATCTGCACCGACTGCAGCATGTAGCGCATGCCGTCGACCGCGGCCTGGTCCGCGGCCTCCTTGTCGCCGAGCCCGACCAGCGGCGCGGCGGCCAGCGCCGCGGCCTCGGTGACGCGCACGAGCTCGAGCGCGAGGTTGCGGTCCGGTCGCTGGTGCGTGGGGTCGGGGCTCATGCGTGGTTCGCGCCGCAGGCGCGGCCGGGCAGGCTACTGCTCGGCGGCGTCGCGCGCCGAGAAACCTATCTCAGCCCCGCCGTCGCCTGCGTCCGGGGCGGCGTCCCTGAGCAGCACGCGCGAGGGCGGGCTCACGACCGTCGCCCCCGCCGGCACGCTCTCCGTCACGATCGCGCCCGCGCCGATGCGGGCGCCACGGCCGATCGTCAGCGTCTGCCCGCGCGGCGCGATCACCACGGCGTTCGTGCCGATTTTCACGCCGTCCTCCAGGACGATCCGCGACAGCGGCCTGCCCTCCCGGGAGCCACCGCGCCCGTGGGAGCCACCCTCACCGGAGCCGTCGGCCTCCCCGGAGCCGTCGCCACGCCCTGCCCCTACGGCGCCCGCTCCCCGCGCCGGCCGCCCCGCCGTCAGCGTGACGTTGTGCCAGATTTTTACGCCGCAGCCGATCTCGACGTTGCGGTTGACGACGATCCCGTGGCTGTAGTGCCCGAGCGCGATGTCGGCGCTCACGCTCGCGCCCGGGGCCAGCGAGTTGTGGTAGAGGATCGTGTTCAGCTGCTTGACCGCGAACGCCGCGACCCACAGGCCGCGCCGCTGCAACGCGATCGAGATCAGCCACAGTTTTTCCGGGCTGATCAACCACAGCTTCGTCAATTTGAGCCTGAGCGCGCCGAGGCCCTGTGCCCTCATCCAAGCCTCCGCTCCGCCGGGGAAGCATTCGCCGGCATCCTCCCGGCGAAGCCGGGCCGTGCCGGTCACGATCCGCGCGGATCGTAGCCAACGCCGCGCGCCTTGACCATCCACCGAACCATTCGTCGAAGTCGCCTGCGCCGCGCGAGCGAAGCCTCCTGACGCCGCTCTATGATCAGCGCGTGAGCGACGCCCTCCTTACCGTCGAGGCCCGGATACCCGCCTCGCTGCAGGGCCCGGTCGCCGAGAAGGTGGCGCAGGCGCGCGAGCAGCGGGTTTCCGAGCGCGTGCGCGAGGGCGACGCGACGCTGTGGGGCCCCGCGGGCACGCCGGAGATCGCCAACCGCCTTGGCTGGCTGACCACGGCGCAGCGAATGCTCGGTCAGGCCGGCTCGCTGAAGCAGTTCGCCGACCGCGTCCGCGAGGACGGGCTGCGCGACGTGGTGCTGCTCGGCATGGGCGGCTCCTCGCTCGCGCCCGAGGTGCTGCGCCGCTCCTTCGGCTCCGCGCCCGGCCACCCGACGCTGCACGTGCTCGACTCGACCGACGCGGCGACCGTGCGCTCGGTGCAGGCGGCCGTCGACCCGATGCAGACGCTGTTCCTCGTGTCCTCGAAGTCCGGCGGCACGATCGAGCCGCTGTCGCTGTTCGCGCACTTCTGGTCGCTCGTCGGCGAGGGCGCGAACTTCGCGGCGATCACCGACCCGGGCACGGGCCTGGAAAAGCTCGCCCAGGAGCACGGCTTCCGCGAGGTGTTCGCGGGCGACCCCGACATCGGCGGGCGCTACAGCGCGCTGTCGCCGTTCGGGATCGTGCCCGCGGCGCTGATCGGCGTCGACGTCGAGGCGCTGCTGCGCGGCGCCGAGACCGCCTGGGAGACCGAGCTGCGCGAGGCCGGCGAGGAGCCTGCCGGCGCCGGCGACCTCACCGCAGGCGTCTGGCTGGGCGCCGCGCTCAGCGCGCTCGCCCGGCAGGGCCGCGACAAGCTGACGTTCGTGATCGGCGAGGAGCTCCCGGGCCTGGGGCTGTGGCTGGAGCAGCTGGTGGCGGAGTCGACCGGCAAGCAGCAGACCGGCATCCTGCCCGTCGCCGAGGAGCCCGTCGGCGACCCGGGCGCCTACGGCGAGGACCGCGTTTTCGCCTACCTGCCGGACGCCGGCGCGCCCGACGCCGCGCTGGACGCCGCGACCGCGAAGCTCGCGGAGGCGGGCCACCCGCTGCTGCGCATCCCCACGCGCGGCCCCGCCGACCTCGGGCGCGTGTTCATGCTGTGGGAGATCGCCGTGGCGGTCGCCGGCTGGGGGCTGGAGATCAACCCGTTCGACCAGCCCAACGTGCAGCAGGCCAAGGACGCGACCAAGCAGGTGCTCGCGGACTTCGAGTCCGAGCACGAGCTGCCGGCCGAGCACCGCGTCGAGTCGCTGAAGGAGCTCTTGGGCTCGGCCACCCCGCCGAGCTACGTCGCGCTGATGGGCTACGTCGAGCCCTCCGCGGAGTTCGACGCGGCGGTCGCGGCGCTGCGCGAGCTGATCCGCGCGCAGGGCAAGGCGACGACGACGTTCGGCTACGGCCCCCGCTTCTTGCACTCGACGGGGCAATTCCACAAGGGTGGCCCGAAGGTCGGGCACTTCCTCCAGCTGCTGTGGGACGGGCCCGAGGACGTGGAGATCCCTGGCGCCGCCTACACCTTCACGACGCTGAAGAACGCGGAGGCGATCGGCGACTTCCAGACGCTGCGCGAGGTCGGTCTCCCCGTCGAGCGCGTGCGGCTGCACGGCGACGACCCGGCGGCCGCGCTGCGCGAGCTGACCAAAGAGATCAAGGAGGCATTGTGAGCCAGATCGGCTTTGTAGGGCTCGGCAAGATGGGCGGCAACATGGTGCACCGCATCCGGCGCGACTCCGAGCACGAGGTCGTCGCGTTCGACTTCGACGCGAAGGCCGTCAAGCAGGCCGAACGGAACGGCGCCGCGGGCGCGGACTCGCTGAAAGCGCTCGTCAAGCAGTTGGCGCCGCCGCGGATGGTCTGGATCATGGTCCCGGCGGGTGGGCCTACCCAGGAAACGGTCGACAAGCTCGCGAAGCTGCTCGACCGCGGCGACACGATCGTCGACGGCGGCAACTCGCGCTGGACCGACGACAAGCGCCGCTCCAAGGAACTGAAAAAAGCCGGGATCGAATACGTCGATGTCGGCGTCTCCGGCGGCGTCTGGGGCCTGGAAGTCGGCTACTGCATGATGGTCGGCGGGCCGCCGAAAGCCGTCAAACGGCTGGCTCCGATCCTCGACGTGCTGGCGCCGGAGACGAACGAGCAGAGCGTCGCCCAGATCGGCGAGCGCGGCTGGCTGCACTTCGGCCCTTCGGGCGCGGGGCACTACGTGAAGATGGTCCACAACGGCGTCGAGTACGGCCTGATGCAGGCCTACGCGGAGGGCTTCGACGTGTTCGACAAGTGCGAGTACCAGCTCGACAACGCGAAGATCGCGCACCTCTGGGGCCAGGGCTCGGTCGTGCGCTCGTGGCTGTGCGAACTGGCGGCGCGCGCGTTCGAAGCCGACGGCAACGAGCTCGAAGCGATCGAGGGCTACACCGCCGACTCGGGCGAGGGCCGCTGGACGATCGCCGACGCCACCGACCACGACGTACCGACGCCGGTGATCACCGCCGCGCTCTACGAGCGCTTCCGCTCGCGCGGCAACGGCGACTTCGCCGACCGCGTGCTCGCGGCGCTGCGCAACCAGTTCGGCGGGCATGCCGTCAAGGCCGCGCCGTCCGCAGCCGCGCCCGCCGGCAACGGCGCCAGGGGCAAGGCCGGGGCCGGCAAGCGCAAGGGCGGCTGAGTTGGCCGCGCAGCCCGGGCAGCCGACCGCCGAGCCCAAGCAGGAGAACCCGCTCACCGCGGGGCTCGAGCGCCTGCCGGTGGCGCCGACGACGCTCGTGATCTTCGGGGCCACGGGCGACCTGGCCCAGCGCAAACTGCTGCCGGCGCTCTACAACCTGGCCCACGACGGCGCGCTGCCCGCGCGCTTTCACCTCGTCGGCGTCTCGCGCAAAGAAAAGGAGCACGCCGACTACCGCAAGGAGTGCGAGGAAGCGATCCGCAAGTACTCGCGGCGCAAGCCCGACGAGCAGGTGCTGAAAAGCCTGCTGGAGCAGGTCAAGTACATCCCCGGCACGTTCGACGACGACTCCGTCTACAAGCAGCTGGGCGAAACGCTCGACGGCTTCGAGCAGCAGGCGGGCGAACCGCTGAACCGCGCCTTCTACCTCTCCACGGCGCCGGAGTTCTTCCCCGCGATCGTCGAGCAGCTCGGCCGCTCCAAGCTCAACGAGCACGAGGGCTCGGAGGTGCGGGTGATCATCGAGAAGCCGTTCGGCACGACGCTCGCGGAGGCGCGCGAGCTGAACCGCCGCGTGTTGGCGATCTTCGAGGAGCAGCAGGTCTTCCGCATCGACCACTACCTCGGCAAGGAGACCGTGCAGAACATGCTGGCGTTCCGCTTCGCCAACGGCATGTTCGAGCCGCTGTGGAACCGCAACTACATCGACAGCGTGCAGATCACCGCGGCGGAGGACATCGGCATCGGCACCCGCGCCGGCTACTACGACCACGCCGGCGCGCTGCGCGACCTGATCCAGAACCACATGCTGCAGCTGCTCTGCCACGTGGCGATGGAGCCGCCGGTGAGCTTCACCGCGGAAGAGGTCCGCAACGAGAAGGTCAAGGTCCTGCAGTCGATCCCCGAGCCCAGCGCCGAGGAGATCGAGTGGATCGCGCTGCGCGCGCAATACGCGAAGGGTCACGCGGGCGGCGAGGACGTGCCCGGGTACCTGGAAGAGGATGGCGTCGCGAAGGACTCGACCACCGAGACCTACGCGGCGCTGCGCCTGGAAGTCGACAACTGGCGCTGGGCCGGCGTCCCGTTCTACATCCGCACCGGCAAGCGCCTCGCCAGGAAGGTGACCGAGATCGCGGTGACGCTCAAGCCGGTCCCCCACCTCGCCTTCTCCCAGGACGGCTCGCTGGGCGTGCAGCCGAACCAGCTCGTGCTGACGTTGCAGCCGAACGAGGGCGTCTCGCTGCGTCTCGGGGCGAAGATCCCCGGCACGCGGATGATCATCCGCCCCGTGAACATGGAGTTCCTGTACGGCACCTCGTTCCTGTCGCAGTCGCCTGAGGCCTACGAGCGGCTGATCACCGACGCGATGCGCGGCGACGCCACGCTGTTCACGCGTAACGACGAGGTCGAGGCGCAGTGGCGGATCTGCGACCCGATCGTCGGCACCTGGGCGGAGCAGCCGGGGCCGCTGGCCCAGTACGAAGCCGGCTCGCAGGGCCCTGCAGAGGCCGACCGCCTGCTGCTCGACGGCCACCACTGGCGCGCGATCTGAGCATGATGAGCCGCAGCGACGCGGTTTGGAGCGAGCAGGGCACGACGCCCGACGCGATCGAAGCCGCCCTGCGCTCGCTGCTGGCCGAGCGCCACGCCGAAAGCGAGGAGTACGTGCCGGCGCGCGTGCTGAACATGATCGCCTTCGTCGAGGACGAGTACAGCGGCGAGATCGCCAACCGCCTGCGGGGCGTCGGCCGCTACGCGGCCTCGCGCCTGATCGTGCTCTCCTACGAGCCCAAGCGCGAGCGGCTCGACGCGCGCGCGAGCATCGCCTCCGACACCGACCCCGCGCCAGGCGAGCTGGCGCTGCTGCGCGAGACCGTGATCGTCAAGCTGGGCGAGCGCCACCTCGACGACCTCGCCACGATCGCGGACCCGCTCGTCGTCACCGACCTGCCGACGCTGCTGTGGTCGCCGCACGGCCACTACGAGGAGATCGGCGAGCTGCTGGGCCTCGCGCAGGCGATGCTGGTCGACTCGGTGATGGTGCCCGTCTGGCGCGAGGCGATCGACCAGGCCTCGGCGCTGGCGGAGAAGCTCTACGTCGTGGACCTCGCCTGGCTGCGCTCGACGCCCTGGCGCGAGCGCATGGCCGCGAGCTTCGACGGCCCGCGGCTGCGCCCCGAGCTGCATGAGCTGACGTCCGTGACGGTCCGCCACCACCCGGATTCGACCGTCGCGGGAATGCTGTTCCTGGGATGGCTGGGCTCGCGCCTGGGCTGGGCGCCGGAGCATGCCGAGATCGCCCACGAGCCCGGCAACGAGGGCCTGCTGACCGGCACCGCGAAGGCGGGCGGCCGCGAGATCGCGCTGACGCTCGAGGTCGACGCCACGATGCCGGTGCCGGGCCTGGCGGGGCTCGACGTGACGACCTCGTCGGGGCTGAGCCTCGCGCTGAATCGCGGCCCCGGCGGGCTGCACGCCCAGCGCCGCGACGCCAAGGGCGCCGAGAGCGAGTGGACGCTACTGGGCGCCTCGCGCGGCGAGGGCGGCATCCTCGGCGAGGGCATCAGGCAGGCGCTGCTGCGCGACCCCACCTACGGCCCGGCGCTGCGCGCCGCGCACGAGATGCTGCCGGTCGGGGAGGCGGCGTGACCAGCCTCACGACCTGCCCCGACGCCGAGAAGGCCTCCGAGCGCGCGGCGACCGAGATCGCCAGGCGCCTGCTCAGCGCGCGCGAGCAGCGTGGCTCGGCGCACCTGGCGCTCAGCGGCGGCAGCACCCCCGCCCGCGCGTACGAGCTGCTGCGCGAGGCGATCGAGGACTGGCGTGACGTACACGTCTGGTTCGCCGACGAGCGCTGCGTGGAGCCGGACGACGACGAAAGCAACTACAAGCTCGCGCGCGAGACGCTGCTCGAAGGCGCCGCGGGCCTGGACCCGGCGCACGTGCACCGGATGCAGGGCGAGCTCGGCCCCGAGCGCGGCGCGGAGAGCTACGAGCTCCAGCTGCGCGAGCACGCGCCGCTGGACGAGCAGCAGCTAGCGGCGCTCGACGTGATCGTGCTGGGGATCGGCCCCGACGGGCACGTCGCCTCGCTGTTTCCCGGGGCGCCCACGCTCGACGTGCAGGCCCCGGCGCTGTGCCTCGGCGTGCACGACTCGCCGAAGCCGCCGCCGGAGCGGATCACGCTGACGATGCCGGTGCTGCACGCGGCGCAGCGCTGCGTGCTGCTGGCGACCGGCGCCGGGAAGGCGGACGCCGTCGACGCGATGCTCTCCGAGCCAAGCCGCCACGTGCCGGCGAGCCTGCTGCGGCGGGGGCGCCTGAGCGTGATCGTCGACGACGCCGCCTCGCCGGAACCGCCCAAATAGCAACGATTCGGGCCCTACCGGCCCGGAGCGGGCCACGCAGCGCCTAGAGTGGTGACGCGCAGCGATGGCTACCGACGCAGTCGACAGCAGTCGCGCCTCCGCCGGGGTGGCGCAGGTGGTTGATGGGCTCGAGCGAGCCCGCGTGCACACGCTCGCGCTCGTCGCGCACCTGGACGACGAGCAGCTGGAGCGGGTGCACTCGCCGATCATGAGCCCGCTGGCCTGGGACCTGGGCCACATCGCGGCCTACGAGGACCTGTGGCTGGCCCACCGTCACGGCGAGCAGCCGCTGCTGCGGGGCGATCTGGCGGCGCTGTACGACGCCTTCGAGACGCCGCGGGCGGTGCGCGGCGACATCGAGACGCTGGGGCCCGGCGCTGCGCGGGACTACCTCGCGGAGGTGCGGGCGCGCACGCTGCAAACGCTCGCGGAGCGCGGCGCCGGCGACGGCGTGCTGTGCGAGATGGTGATCCGCCACGAGTTCCAGCACGGCGAGACGATGCGCCAGACGATGGCGATCGCCGGGCTGCTGAGCGACGCCGACGCCGCCGCCTGTGACCGGCCGCTCCCGGCGGGCGGGGAGCCGTGGCTGACCGTCGCGGCGGGCCCATTTCAGATGGGCGCGCCCGCGGAGGGCTTCGCATACGACAACGAGCGCCCACGGCACGAGGTCGAGCTGCCGGCGTTCCAGATCGCGCGCCGGCCCGCGACGAACAGCGAGTGGCTGGGCTTTCGCGAGGACGGCGGCTACCGGCGGCGCGAGCTGTGGTCCGAGCAGGGCTGGGCCTGGCTGGGCGAGCAGCAGCAGCCGCAGCACCCCGCGATCGCCGCCGGAGCCCCTGAGGCCGTCGCCTCACACGTCAGCTGGTTCGAGGCGCAGGCCTTCGCGCGTGCGCGGGGCGCGCGGCTGCCCACCGAGGCCGAGTGGGAGAAGGCCGCCACGCTCCCCGAGCGGCCCGGCGCGGAAACCGGCGCGGAAGGATCAGCGCTCGCAGGCGTCGGGAGGGCGTGGGAGTGGACGCAGAGCACGTTCGAGGGCTACCCGGGCTTCGTGGCGCACCCCTACCGCGAGTACTCGGAGGTGTTCTTCGGGGAGGGCTACCGCGTCCTGCGCGGTGGCTCCTGGGCGACCAACGAGCGCGTCGCGAACGTCCGCTTTCGCAACTGGGACCTGCCCCAGCGCAGGCAGATCTTCGCCGGCGTGCGACTGGCTCGTGATGTGCGATAGCGTTCGGCTCCTCGGGATCTGCTGATGGCGTCACGAACACCACCGGAGCCCGTCCTCGCGGGGGCGATCCGCATCGACTCCCATCTCGACGGCGCGCAGGACCGCTCGCTCGCCGACGACGTGCTCGACGGCTTGACGCGGCCCTTCAAGGAACTGCCGCCGAAGCACTTCTACGACGCGCGCGGCGCCGAGCTGTTCGACCGGATCTGCGAGCTGCCCGAGTACTACCCCACGCGCGCCGAGCGCGCGATCCTCGAGCAGCGCGCCGTCGAGCTGGCGGAGCTGACGGGCGCCGCGGAGCTGGTCGAGCTGGGCTCCGGCACCGCCAGCAAGACCCGCGTGCTGCTCGACGCCCTGCACGACGCCGGCACGCTCGCCCGCTACGTCCCCGTCGACGTCACCGAGAGCATGGTGCGCGAGTGCGCGGCGCAGCTGACCGCGGAGTACCCCGGGCTACAGGTGCACGGCGTGATCGGCGACTTCGAGCGCCACCTCGGCGAGGTGCCCGCGGCGCTGGGCCCGCGGATCGTGGCGTTCCTCGGCGGCACGATCGGCAACTTCCCGCCCGGCAGCCGCCGGCGCGTGCTGCGTGAGATCGCGCGCCTGCTCGGCCGCGAGGACCACCTGCTGCTCGGCACCGACCTCGTCAAGGACCCCGCGGTGCTGCAGGCGGCCTACGACGACACGCAGGGCGTCACCGCGGAGTTCAACCGCAACGTGCTGCGCGTGCTGAACCGCGAGCTGGACGCCGACTTCGAGCCGGAGGACTTCGAGCACGTCGCGCTGTTCGACGCCGAGCACGAGTGGATCGAGATGCGCCTGCGCGCGCGCCGCGAGCACACGACGCTCGTGCGCGAGCTCGACCTGCCGGTCCACTTCCAGGAGGGCGAGGAGATGCGCACGGAGATCAGCGCGAAGTTCACCAGCGAGCGAATCGAAGGCGACCTCGCCGCCGCGGGCCTGGAGCTGGTGCGGGTGTTCACCGACCCGGACAACCTGTTCGCGCTGACGCTCGCGCGCGCCGCGCGGCTGGACTAACCGGCGCTTGGGCCGCTGAGCCGCAAGCCGTGGCGTGGCGTGGCCGTGGCTCAGCCGAGCTCGTCGTAGCCCCAGAGCGACACGAGGTCGCGCCCCAGGTACTCGCTGATCGCCTGCACCTCCGGGCGGCAGCGCTCGCGCAGCTCGCGCACGAACGCGGGGTCCGGCGGCTGCTGCGCGGCGTAGGCGACGCTGCTGTAGGCCTTCGACAGCGCCCCGCGCCGGACGCGCCTGGGCACCAGCGTGTTCAGCGTGCGCGCCAGCGGGCTCGCCTGCGCGGGGTTGTCCGCGGCGCGGCGCACCGCGCGGCGCAGCTGGTGCATGCGCGTCGAGCGCACGACCGGGATCGGGTCGGTGCGGACGGGCTCCATCGGCAACGTGTCGTCCACTTCGAGGAAGCGCTGCACGCCGCGCACGGTGCCCTCGTTGTCGGCGCGAAAGTCGTCGTAGATCAGGACGAGCACCTGCTCGGGCGGGAACGCCGCGTGCAGGCGGCGCATCTGCTCGGCGTAGCGGACGTGGTCGGAATAGAGCAGCTGCGGCGCCAGGAAGTCCCCGCCGGCGTTCGCGCGGCGCGAGGGCTCCAGCTCGATCGCCTTGCGGAAGTCGTTCTCGCGCTCCTCGTGGCTGACCACCATCTGCTGGTGGTAGGAGCGCAGGAAGTCCGCGGGCTCGCGCAGGATCACGATCAGCCGCGCGCGCGGTTGCAGCGCGGCGATCCGCGCCGCCGCCGTCGGCGAGCGGATGTACTGCGGCGAGGCCTCCCCCGCCACCTGATCCGCTCGCGCGCCCGCGAACAGCGCCAGGTAGCTCTCGAGCTTCTGCGGACGGTCCGGCGTCTCCCGGGCCAGCGGCGGGCGCAGCTCCGGCGCGAAGTAGCGCGGCTCCTTGTACTCCGGCATGAAGATCTGCGGGTGCTGGTTGAGCATCATGTAGAGCGCGGTCGTGCCGCACTTCTGATGCCCCGCGATGAAGAAGTCGGGCATGCGCCCTTCCGCCTGCATGGCTCCCTCCATGGCGGCCCAGTCTAGCCGCGGGCGGGTAGCGGGAGGACGGCCCGCTGGCCGCGACCGGGCGCCCGCGACAGGGCGCCCGGGAGCTTCGGATAGAGTCCGCGCCCATGGAGATCGACGGCAGCTCGGCGCTCGTCGTGGGTGGCGCATCGGGCCTTGGCGAGGCTACGGTGCGGGCGCTCCACGAGCGCGGCGCGCTCGTCACGGTCGCCGACGTCAACGCCGAGAAGGGCGAGGCGCTCGCCCAGGAGCTGGGCCTCCGGTTCGTCTCCTGCGACGTGCGCGAGGAGGCGCAGGTGCAGGACGCGGTGAAGCAGGCCGCGGAGGCGGGCGAGAGCGGGCTGCGGATCTCGGTCTGCTGCGCCGGCACCGGCTGGGCGCAGAAGGTCGCCGGCTCGAAGGGGCCGCACCCGCTGATGCCGTTCGAGACCATCATCCAGATCAACCTGATCGGGACCTTCAACGTGCTGCGCTTCGCCGCCAGCGCGATGATCGGAACCGAGCCGAAGGCCGACGGCGAGCGCGGCGTCTGCATCAACACCGCCTCGATCGCCGCCTTCGACGGGCAGGTGGGCCAGGTCGCCTACTCCGCCTCCAAGGGCGGCGTCGTCGGCATGACGCTGCCCACCGCGCGCGATCTCGCCCAGTACGGAATCCGCGTCAACACGATCGCCCCCGGGCTGTTCGACACGCCGCTGCTGGCGGCGCTGCCCGAGGAGGCGCGCCAGGCGCTCGGCGCCGGCATCCCCTTCCCGCAGCGGCTCGGCAAACCCGCCGAATACGCCCAGCTCGCAGTTCAGATCGCCGAGAACGTGATGCTCAACGGCGAGACGATCCGGTTGGACGGCGCGCTGCGGATGCCGCCCCGCTAGCAGCCGGACGACCGGGCACGACCCCGAGCCCGCGCTCCGTACGCCTGACCGCAAACGCGGCCCGGCCGCTTGACCCCGACCGCAGCCCGGCCGTTTGACCGCGGAAGCCTTACTTGAAATAGTTCGAATAATTCAATAGTTGGGCAGAGCGGAGGTGCCCAAGACTGCGGTCGTTCGACGCCGGGGGCCAAGATGTCCGAAGTCGCACTTGACGTCTCGCAGGAGACGCCGATCCAGACGTTCTACGACGGTCCGCTGTTTGACCCGCTCGGCATGCGCGCCGGCCTGTCGCCGGTGCACGGCGTTCCCTCTCACGGCTTGCCACCCGGCGAGGTGGATCTGAGCGCCATCGCCCTCGAGCAGCGAGAGCTCCGATTCGCCATCGACCCGGGCAGCTCGTTCTTCGGCGATTGCATCAAGGTCGTCGATGAGCCCGACGAGGACCCCCTGGCGGCAGGGTTTCCCCCGTTCGGCTGGTCCGGACCGCAACTGCTCGACGGGCACGCGCTGACCGCTTCACGCCTGCACGGAGAGCTCTCGATCGTGTTCGGGCACACGCAGCAGGGACGACTCCCGTTCACGATCTCCTACCCACCGCTACGGGGCGACGACGCCGTGCTGGCCACCCCCCGAGGCTGGGAGCTCCCCGCGGTCGGGAACGAAGTACGGCCGGTCAAGGCGCAATCGCGCGGCGTTCTCGAGATCTCGACCGGCCGGGTCTACGACTTTCACTTCAACGCCGAGTTCTGGAACTCGGCGATCGCGGCCCTCTTGGAGCAGAACCCCGGCTTGGCGGCTCCCCCGTTGCTCTTCCCCGGCACGCCGCACGCCGGTCATGCCCTGGCGTGGTTCGGGCTGCTGGAAGATGGCACGCCGACGTTCGGCATGGGAGCGCAGATGTTCCTTCCGCTCGGCCCCGGCGACCCGCTGACGATGCCGGGGTCGGCTTCGGCAGACGGGCCCCAAGCACCGTTCCGCGCATGCAACTCCTCGCTCCACCCCTTTATCCACCTCTCCTGCCAACACGAGCGCGCGGCCGGCTCGCCGAACGTCGTTCATCGATCGGCGAGCGCACGCACGCCGATCGCCACGCTGCTCGGAGACCGTCAGAACTCGACGATCCTGCTGAAGTGCCTGCCGCGAGAGACTTTCTTCGGCGACGACTTCGACGTGCGTGGTGACGATCTCGGTGGCCCGGCGAGAGCGCAGAGCCCGCTGTTCGGGCAAATAGAGCTACAGCTCGGCAGGATCACCGGAGGCTCGTTGCCGTTCGTCCTGCAGTTCGCGCGTCCGTCGGTCGCGTTTGAGCCGAAGTTCGAGGCACTGATGCAACTCCTTCCACCGGGTACCAGAGCGGGACTCGTGGGCATGCGCGGTGACCTCGTCTTCCCGGAGCACACCTATGAGCAGCGCAACCTCAGCCTCAACTCGGATCCCTACAAGCTGTCGATCGGCGTCGCCGACGTCGCCACGGGCGCGATCAGCTCCTGCGTCCTGCGCAAGTACCTGTTTCAGGATCTGATGCTGGCGCTGCTCCAACTCGAGCCGCGTACGCCGACGGACTCCTTCGCGTACCTGTGCACGGGCAGGTTCGGCACGGAGCGGGACCGGCTTACGCTCGACCTGGAGGGGGCCCTCCACATCCCCTATCCCGTCGGCTACAAGTTCCCACTCCCCGGCGGGCGCGCAACCCAGGCCAGGAAGGGTTCCCAGCTCACCCCGTTTCTGCAAATACGCGCGCTCGAACAAGAAGCGTTCTCGGCCGCCGACGCGGGCGAGGAGTTCATAGCTCGGCACCATGTCCGGGGGGTCGCGGCGGACAGGCTGGAACTGCGTCTGGCCCGAGACGAGCGACACGCGGAGCGGACGGTCGCCGAGCTGCGCCTCGACGATGTGGTCCTGTCGGCAACAGGGCCGCGTCCTCAGCACGCCCGGGTAGGCGACACGACGCTGACGACCGGCGAGCTTGTCGTCGATGGCGAGAACCGAGCGTGCAGCTACTACCTCACCCGGTGCGGGTCGGAGGTCGATCTGCAGATCGTCTCCTCCGATGAGGAGCTGGACCTGTGGCACACCGGAATCGTGAACGGGCAGTCGAGAACAGACCACAAAGGAGAAAGGCAATGAACGCGGCACGAACACTGGAGCTGGAGCACAGTTACGAGGGACCGTTCGAACTGGTCGGGCGTGGGCCGAACGGAGAGGATCTCTTCGAATCCGCCCAGCGGGCGGTCGCGAGCCCCCAGGACGTCGAGGAGAAGCTCGAGATCAACACCGTTCGCTGGGCGGTCGATCGCGAGGGCCGGATCACCGGATCGGCACAGTTCATCGCGCCCGAGACCTACGACTTCATCTCGGCCAAGCTGAGCGGCCACACGCCGGAGCCCGAGGCGGGACAGGACTACCGAGACGCATTCGTCGACGTGACCTTCACGGGCGGCACGCGACGGTTTCAGGCGGCCCGCGGCGAGGCGAAGGTGGAGGCGAAGCTGTACAACGACGGCATGTCCCGCGGGACGATCCGCGGAGTTGTCGCGCTCGACGCCGAGCGTTGATCGCGTAGCGTCGCCGACCCAATGCAGCCAGCGCGCGGTCCCGCTTCGACGGTTCGCGTTGGCTGCATCGGAGTCGGAGGACAGGGCCTCCTCGACATGCGCGAGATTGCCCGCCATGCGCAGGTGGCCGCGATTTGCGACACGGATGGCGCCACGCTCGCCGCGGCTTCGCGCCTCTACCCCGGCGCCAGGGTCTACCGGCGCTACGCGGACCTGATCGAAGACGGGGCGCTGGAGGCGGTCGCGATCTGCGTGCCGGATCACCAGCACGCGCCGATCGCGCTTTCTTCGCTGGCGGCCGGCTTGCACTGCTTCTGCCAGAAGCCGATGGCCACGACGATCGATGACGTCCGCCGGATGTCGCGCGCCGCCGGCAACGCCACCGAGCTCAGGACACAGGTGTCGCTCGACGGCCTGGCCCACGCAAGAGCCACGCAGGTGATCGGCGCGATTCGGGAAGGGGCGTTGGGCGACGTCCTCGAACTGCACGCCTGGACGGACCGGCCAGGCTCATACTGGGATGCGCTCGGTGATCCGCCCGCGGCCACCAGGCCGACGAGCTTCGATTGGGAGCAGTGGCTCGGCGAGACGGAGTACGAAGGCGCGTATCGCCCATGGTCCTCGCCTGGACAGTGGCGCGGCTGGCGCGCTCTGGGCACCGGCGCGCTGGGGGACATGGGCACGCACAACTGCGCCCTCGCCTTCGCCGCGCTGGGGGTGACGGCCCCGGCCTCGGCAGAGGGGCGCTGGGGCGCGAGCGAGCCCGACCGTTACCCACCATGGTCGCGGTTGCGGTTCGTGCTGCAGACGAAGGACCGCGGCGACATTCCGATGCAGTGGTACGACGGGGGTCCTCGCCCACCGTTGCGCCTGTTCGGGCAAATCCGCCGCGACGAGAACGGCTGCGTGATCGTCGGCACCCGTGGGCGCTGCTACCTGCCGGGATCGCTGAACCGGTACGCGTACTTTCTCCCGAGCCGGCGCTTCGCCACGCTCCGACTGCCGCCGTTGCGCGAGATGCTCGGGACGATCCCGGACTGGCTTCGTGCCTGCTCGACAGGCGCAGCGACGAGCTTTCCGTTCGATGGGATCGCGGCGAACATCAGCGAAGTCATGCTGTACGGCAACGCCGCAACAGCGGGGCCACAGATGACGAGCGTCGCGGGGCGATAACAGAAGGGCCGCCCCAAAGGGCGGCCCCCCATCAAAACGATCGCGTTGGGATCGCGGCTAGTTCAGCCGCTGCACCAGCATCGCCATGCCCATCCCGCCCGCGACGCACATCGACTCGATCCCGTAGGTCCCGTCGAGCGTCTCGAGGTCGTTGATCAGCGTGGTCATGATGCGGGCGCCCGTCATCCCGAAGGGGTGGCCGAGGGCGATCGCGCCGCCGAAGGGGTTCAGCTTCTCCTCGTCGATCCCCAGGTCTTCCTTGCAGGGAACGATCTGCGCCGCGAACGCCTCGTTGATCTCGACGACGTCGATGTCGCTCATCTTCATGCCGGTCTCCGCGAGCAGTTTCTCGATCGCGGGGATCGGGCCGAGGCCCATGATCTCGGGGCGGATCGCCGCGACGGTCGAAGCGAGGATCTTCACCTTCGGCTTCAGGCCCAGCTCCTGCGCCCGCTCCTCAGAGGTGACCAGCAGCGCCGCGGCGCCGTCGTTCAGCGGACAGGCGTTGCCGGCCGTGACGGTCCCGTCGGGCCTGAAGGCCGGCGGCAGCTGCGAGAGCTTCTCGACCGTCGTGCCGGGGCGCGGCCCGTCGTCCTTCGTGACGACCTGCTCGGGCACCTCGACGTCGTTGCCTTCCTTGTCCTTCGTCGTGTGCGCCGGCGCCGTCACCGGCACGATCTCTTTGTCGAAGTGACCCGACTGCTGCGCGTCGACGGCGCGCGCCTGGGAGAGCGCGGCCCACTCGTCCTGGGACTCGCGGCTGACCTTGCAGCGGTCGGCGACGTTCTCCGCGGTGAGCCCCATCGGGATGTAGACGTTGTAGAGCGAGTTCTCCGAGCCGTCGAGCTGCGGGTGGAATTCGAAGTCGGCGCCTTTCCCGGCACGCGAGACGGCCTCGACGCCCGCGGCGATGTACGTGTCGCCCTCGCCGGCCTTGATCGCGTGGAAGGCCATCCGCGTCGTCTGCAGCGAGGAGGCGCAGAAGCGGTTCACGGTCGTGCCCGGGACGTGGTGGTCGATCCCCGCCAGCAGCGTGGCGTTGCGGCCGATGTTGTAGCCGGACTCGCCCTCCGCGAAGCCGCAGCCCATCATCACGTCGACGATCGAGCCGGACTCCAGCTGCGGGTTGCGCTCCAGGATCGCCTTCAGCGGCACCGCCGCGAGGTCGTCGGCGCGGACCGATTTCAGCGAGCCCTTCACCGCCCTTCCGATGGGCGTGCGGACTGCATCGACGATTACTGCATCTGGCATCTGAAATCGCTCCTTGTCGGTCGGCCCGCTGGAGACGCGGGCGTGCGGTTGCGCGGCTCAGCTTATGCGGTCGTAGCCCCAAAGCGCGACGAGGTCGCGCCCGAGGTAGTCGCTCGCGGCTTCGACCTCGCCCTTGAAGCGCCGCCGCAACTGCAGCGCCAGCTCCTCGTCGGCGGGCTTCGGCTGCTCGTAGGCGACGCGCCGGAAGGCCGCGGACAGCGCCTCGCTGCGCAGCCGCCGCGGCGCCACGGCGTCGATCCCGCGCACGAGGGGCCCGCGATTCGCAGGGTGCAGCCCCGCCTTGCGGATCGCGCGGCGCAGGCGGTGCAGGCGCACGGAGCGCACGGCGTTCAGCGGCTTTGTCTCCACGGGCTGCACCGGGATCGTGGGGTCGGCGCCCAGGAACTCCAGCACCTCGCGCACGACCCCCTCGTTGTCGCGGCGGTAGTCCTCGTAGATCAGCACCTTCACCTGCTCGGCGGGGAACGCCTCGTGCAGGCGGCTGAGCTGGTGGGCATAGCGGACGTGGTCGGAATACAGCAGCGACTGCGGCGAGACGGACAGGCGCGGGATCTGCCTGCCCTCGCGCCGCGCGGGCTCCAGCTCGATCGCGCGGCGGAAGTCGGTCTCGGACTCGATGTGCGTGCTGACCAGCTGCATGTGCAGCGAGCGCAGGAACGCCGCGGGCTCGCGCAGGATCGCGACGATCTTCGCGTCGGGACGCAGCTGTGCGATCTCGGCGGCGGCTTTCTCTGAGCGGATGTACTGCGGCGAGGCCTCGCCCACCAGCTTCCCGGACGGCGCGTCGGCGAACAGCGCCAGGTACTGGTCAAGGCTGTTCGGGCGGCTGTGCGAGCCCTCGCCGTCGCTCCCGCCGGCGCCCCCCGCGCTGCGGGCGCGCAGCTCGCGCGCGAAGTACCAGGGCTCCTTCACCTCCGGCATGTAGATCTGCGGGTGCGCGCTCAGCATCAGATACAGCGCGGTGGTGCCGCACTTCTGGTGGCCCACGATGAAGAAGTCCGGCGTCGGCCGACCCTGTGCGACGGCGGCGGCCGCCGCGGGCCCCGCGGTCGCCGCCGCGGCGCCTGTGCCCGCGGCCTCCCCCCCGGGGGCGCCGGCCCCCTCCCTGCCTACCTGCTCCATACGCCTGAGTCTAGATCGTGCCTAAAGGTCAAGCCTGCTGACGCCGAGCTCGTCGAAGCCGACGTGATGGGCCAGCTCGTGGCGCACGGTGCGGGTCACCTGATCGCGCAGCAGCTCGGGGTCGTGCCCGAAGTCGCGCCGCAGCGTGTCGCGGAAGATCACGATCCGGTCGTGGGCGTCGTCGCGGGTGGCGCCGTCGCCCTGGTAGAGGCCGTATGCGCCGGCGCGCCGGCCGCCGTCGGAAATCACGACCGCGACGTGCTGGAGCGCGTTGCGCAGCAGGTCCGGCAGGTCGTCGAGCGCGTCGCGGACGAGCTCCTCGAAGTCCTCGTCCTCCAGCGGGTCCAGCTCCATGAACTCGGCTTCTTCGGGGTCGATCGCGAGCCCTTCGCGCGCAAGCGCCTCAGAGTTGCGGACGATCTGGTCGAACTCGTGCTCCGACTCGGGGTCGCGCCAGCCCGCCATGCGCACAGCGACGAAGGCGGCGCCGCCCATCAGCACCGCGGCGACGATCACGCCGAGGGCGATGTCCTCCAGCGCGCGCACGGCGCCGATCGAGCTGAAGCCCTGACCGACGACGATCGTGACGAGCCCGACGGAAAGCGCGATCAGCGCGGCGACGCCGACACGGCGGAGGTGGCCGGAGGCACTGGCTGGCGGCCTCGACACTCGCATCGCACGCCTATTTCAGGGTGCGGCCGATCACGAGCCGCTGGATCTCGTTCGTGCCCTCGTAGATCTGGGTGATCTTGGCGTCTCGCATCATTCGCTCCACGGGGTACTCCTTGACATAACCGTACCCGCCCAGGACCTGCACGGCGTCAACGGTCACGGCCATCGCGGTGTCGGAGCAGAACACCTTCGCCATCGATGAGTACTTCGCGCGCAGTGGATGCCACTGATCCGCCATGGCGCAGGCCTTGTAGAGCAGCTCGCGCGCGGCGGCGGTGCGTGTTTCCATGTCGGCGAGCTTGAACTGGATTCCCTGGAACTCGTTGATGGGCTTGCCGAACTGCTTGCGCTCGCGCGCGTAGGCCACCGCGTAGTCGGTCGCTCCCTGGGCGATCCCCACCGCCTGCGCCGCGGCGCCAAGGCGCGTGCGCTCCAGCGTGCCGAGCGCCACCGACAGGCCGCGGCCCACCTCGCCGATCACGTTCTCCTCCGGGACGCGGACTTCCTCGAAGATCGGCTGGCCCGTCGGCGAGGCGCGAATGCCCAGCTTGTGCTCGAGCTTGCCGACGCTGAAGCCGGGGCGGTCGGCCTCGACGACGAACGCCGTCAGGCGCCGCGTCTCGCGGTCGCTGACGGCGAAGACCACGTAGAAGTCGGCGATCCCCAGGTTCGTGATCCAGTTCTTCGTGCCGTTGATCACCCACTCCGAGCCGTCCTTCGTGGCGGTGGTGATCATCCCCGCGGGGTCCGAGCCCGCTTCGGGCTCCGACAGCGCGAAGGCCGGCGACCACTCGCCGCTTGCGCACTTCGGCAGGAAGCGCTCCTTCAGCTCCTCGGAGCCGTAGAGCTGGATCGGCAGCGTGCCCAGCTCCTGCACCATCAGGATCAGCGCGCAGGCCGCGTCGACCTTCGCGATCTCCTCCACGGCCATGTTCAGCATCAGCGTGCCGGTGCCGGTGCCGCCGTGCTCGACTCCGAAGGGCAGGCCCAGGACATCCTGCTCCGAGAGCAGCTTGCGCACGTCCCAGGGGTACTCGGCCTTCTCGTCGATCTCCGCGGAGCGCGGCGCGATCCGCTCGCGGGCGATCTGCCCGATCGTGGCGCAGAAGTCCAGGTTCTCCTGGGGGATCGTGTAGACGTCGCCGACGGCCTCCATGGGGGTGATCCTAGTGATAACGGGCCGCCCTGGAGCGGGCGGCCCGTCCTGACATGCCTTGGCGAGCGCAAGGCGCCGCGCGCCGCTGCTAGCTTGGGCCGAGTGAGCGCCGCGGGCCAGCAGATCGGCATCGCCCCCGAGCGGCTGGCCGAATGGATGGGCGAGGACCCCTCGCTGCAGGTGATCGACGTGCGCGAGCCCTACGAGCGCGAGGCTGGACACATCGCCGGTACGCGCCACCTGGAGCTGACGATGCTGAGCCAGGAGGCCGGGAGCATCGACGCCGGCCGCCCCGTCGTGTTCTACTGCCGCGTCGGCTCGCGCTCGACGATGGCGGCGCAGGCGCTGCGCGCCTCCGGCTACGAGGCCTACTCGATGGACGGCGGGCTCGTGCGCTGGGCCGCGGAGCAGCGCCCGCTGGAGCCGGCGGACGGCCACGTCGCCGAGCACTGAGGCCGCGGGGCCCGCGGGCGCCTGACGCCGAGCCGCGCCCAGCCGCGCCGGGCCGACCAGCGCGCGGCGCGCCGGGGTGCAAAGCTCCGCTGCAGATCCCCGGAGACAGGAGGCGCAGATGGAGGCTTCGAGCGAGTACCCAGGTGTGACGGTGGGCGAGGGCTATGCGGTGGGCAACCTCGACGATCTCGGCGACGCGCCGGGCTTCCGCAAGATCCGCAAGGGCCTCGGCGTGACGGCGTTCGGCGTGAACGCGATCGTGATGCCGCCCCGGATCGAGAGCGGCTTCCACTTCCACGAGACGCAGGAGGAGCTGTACTTCGTACACAAGGGCACGCTGGAGATCGAGTTCGGCGACGGCACCGTGCACACGCTGCGCGAGGGCGGGATGGCGCGCGTGGACGCCCACACCGTGCGCCTGATCCGCAACGTCGGCGAGGACGAGGCGATCTACGTCTGCGCCGGCGGCAAGGACGGCTACGTCGGCCGCGACGGGCGCGTGCCAGAGGGCGAGGAGGCGCACGCCGTGCGGGCGCTGCACGACCTCGGCGGGGCCTCCTCCGGCGACCCCGCCTCGGGCGACCCCGCGTCCGGCGCCGCCTGAGCGCCCCCGGCCGCCTGGGGACGGGGAGCGCGCTTGCCGGCCGAGCCGCCCACGGAGGGATCGCTGCGGGTGAACGAGCGGCTGTCGATCCCGCTGGCGGAGGTGCTCCTGCGGGCGAGCCGCTCCTCCGGGCCGGGCGGGCAGCACGCGAACGTCACCGCCTCGCGCGTGGAAGCCAGCTTCGACGTGCTGGCCTCCGCGGCGCTGAGCGAAGCGCAGCGGCGGCGGCTGCTCGACCGCGCGGGGCCGCGCGTCGCCGCCGTGGCCCAGGACGCCCGCTCGCAGGCGCGCAACCGCGAGCTGGCGCTGGAGCGGCTGGCCGAGCGGATCGCGCGGGCGCTCGTGGTGCCGAAGCGGCGCACCGCCACGAAGCCCACCGCCGCCTCGCGCGAGCGTCGGCTGTCGGCGAAGCGGCGCGACTCCCAGCGCAAGCGCGAGCGGCGGCGCCCCGACACCGACTAGTTGAGAAGCTCCTTGACGTAGCGCTGATGCAGGCGCCCGAGCGATGTCTTCTCGGGATGGAAGTGGATCGCCTGCCACAGCTGCCCCGAGGCGGGCGCCCAGGCGATGACCAGGTATACCCCCCACGCGAGCGCGGTGCGGCGCAGGCGCACGGAGCCGGTCAGCGCCGCCATCGGCAGCACCCACAGCACGTACCAGGGCAGCACCCAGCTGAGCGTCGCCAGCAGCGCGATGCTCGACCAGCCCGACGCGGTGATCGGCGAGCGGCGCTTGTAGGCCTGCACGCAGCACAGGACCACCGAGACGACGAGCGCCAGCGAGAGCAGTTTGTGCAGGACTTCGGTCTCGCCCCCCTGCGCGAGCGCCAGCCCGATCAGGTTCGGGACGCTGACGCTCGTGACGAGCTTGCTCTGCGTCGTCAGGTCGGGCGTATGCAGGCCGAAGGTGGCCACGCTCACGACGGCGATCGCCGCGGCGCAGACGCCCATCCCCAGCAGCACCTGCGTGAAGCGCCGTGGGTTCGGGAGCGCGGCGGCCAGCACTACCGGGACCAGCACCGCGCCCGACGCCTTCACCCCCGCGGCGGCGACGACCGCGGCGCCCGCGCCGATCTCCAGCCACGACAGCGGCAGCAGCCATTCGCGCAGGTGGGAGCGCGCGGCGGCGGGCGCCACCGGCCACACGGGCCAGCGCCAGGAGCGGCCCTCGCCCGCCTCCTGCTGCGCTTGCGCCCGCGCGCGCACGAGCAGCAGCAGGTAGAAGCAGAGCACCACCAGGAACACCATCACGAAGTCGTTGTGGTCGCCGCCGAGGCCCCACACCAGCACGATCGGGTTCAGCCCCACGATCAGGATCGCTTTCACGGGGTCGCGGCCGAGCAGCCGCGCGCACTTCCAGACGAGCAGCAGCGTCCCGAGGCTCGCCAGCGCCAGCACGCCCTTCAGCACCCAGAAGCTCGCCGCGACACCGAGCGGCACCACGGCGAAGGTCAGGATCGTGAACAGCGGGCCGTAGGGGCTCAGCAGCTGGTGCCAGTTGCTGAGGTCGTAGCTGGGATCGTTGTGCGGCTCGAGGATCGGGATCGTCGTGTACGGGTTGAGGTGGTGCACCACGTCCATGCGCCCGTAATTGACGTAGTTGAAGACGTCCGTCAGCGCCAGCGGTGGCGACAGGAAGAAGATCGCGTGCACCGCGACGACCGCGGCGATCGCCCAGCGCGGCCGTATGCGCGGCACGTAGCGCAGCCCGAGCAGGTAGCTGGCGTACATCGCGACGATCGCGCCCGAGAACACGTACTTCAACGTGATGCTGTTGCGCGCGAACCAGGGCAGCAGGCCGCCGAGCGGCCCGGTCATCCAGTGCGGGAAGTAGTTCGGGTGCGAGGTCGCCGACAGCACGCTGGGCCGGTTCGCGGCCATCAGCACGACCGCGAGGCTGCACAGCACGCTGACCGCGAGGCAGGCGACGGCCGGCCAGGTCCGCTCGCCGGCGTTCGCCGCCAGCGGCCGTGCGCGACCGCGCAGCAGCCCGCGCCTGCGCTGCGGGCTCGCGACGGGCGCGTCGCGCAGGGGAAGTGTGCTGGCGTCGCTCGACATGAAGGAGGGCCCGCCGGAGCGAGCCCTCAGAAGGTTAGACCGCGGTGGCGGCGATCAGCGCCGCAGCCACCCGGCCAGACGGCCGCGACTCTCGCCGCGGCCGGGTCCGGCGCCGACTAGATCGCCGAGACGTTGACGGCCTTCGGCCCCTTGTCGCCCTGCTCGGGGTCGTAGGAGACCTTGGCGCCCTCCTGCAGCGAGCGGTAGCCCTCGCCGTTGATCCCGGTGTGATGAACGAACAGGTCCTTGTCGCCGTCGTCGGGGGTGATGAAACCGAACCCCTTGTCGTCGCTGAACCACTTCACTGTGCCAGTTGGCATGTGGGTAACTCCTCCACGGTGTTGTGCGTGCTGCACGCGGAGGATGCTCCATGAAGCTTCGACCTGCGAGCGCTTGCACTGCTTTCGCCGGTCTATGCGCCGGCCAGTCAAGCGTGACCGTAGCACGTAGCCGCGCGCGCGTGTTGTTCAATTTTTAAGATCGGACGATCGGTTTCAGGACCGCGCCCGGGTGCGTGTTTATCCCGCTCGGAGCGGCGGCTAGGGTGAGGCGATGAGCGCCGAGCCAACAGCGCCGGGGCAGCCCGATCGATCGCCCGCCGCGCCCGCCCGCTTCGCGCGCCTGCTGCCGCCGGGAGACGAGCTCGACGCCGTGGAGCTTGCGGCGGGGCTCGGCTTGCAAGCGCGCGCGCAGGCCCGCGCCGCTGGATCCGAGGATCGGCCGTACCTGATCCTGAACATGATCAGCACCGTCGACGGGCGCGCCACGCTCGGCGGGCGCTCCGGGCCGATCGGCAACCGCGCCGACCGCGAGCTGTTCCACGCGCTGCGCGGCAGCGTCGACGCCGTGATGGCGGGCGCCGGCACCGTGCGGGTCGAGCGCTACGGGCGCATCGTCAGGAGCGAGGCGGCACGCGCGGCGCGGGTGCGGGCCGGGCTGCCCGCGGAGCCGCTCGCCTGCATCGTCTCCGGGCGCCTGGCGCTGGCGCCGGACACGCCGCTGCTGTGCGAGCCCGAGGCGCGCGTCGTGATCCTCACCTCCTCCACGGCGAGCCTGCCCGAGACGGCGGCCCGGGTCGAGTACGTGCGCGCCCCACGCGACGGCGGCCTCGACCTCGCGGGCGCGCTGCGCGAGCTGCGCGCGCGCTTCGGGGTGCGCACGCTGCTGTGCGAGGGCGGCCCGCACCTGAACGCGCAGCTGCTGCTGGCGGGGCTGGTCGACGAGCTGTTCCTGTCGGTCTCGCCGAAGCTCGCCGGCGGCGAGGACGGCACCGGCGAGGCGCTGCGGATCATCGCGGGGGCCGGCTTCGAGCGGCCCGCGGAGCTCGAGCTGCTGGGCGTGCTGGAGAACGAGTCGCACCTGTTCCTGCGCTACGCCTTGCGCGGCGAGCCCGCCGGGGCCTAGCGCGTCAGGCGTCCCGGGCCGGCCGCTCGCGCGCCGGGGAGGCCTGGCCGTTGCCGTCCTGGCGCGGCGGCGAGTCCCGCGTCTCGGCCCCGGCCCGCGTCTCGCGCGAGACGATCGCCAGCAGCTCGCTGGCGAGCTGCCTGCCTTCCGCGGCGATGCGCGGCGTCGCGGCGATGCGGACCACGACCTCCTCGCCGTCCAGCTCCTCCAGCGTGATCCGCGGCGCGTCCCGCAGCGGCGTCTGCAGCTTCGCTTCGAGGATCTCCTGCAGGTCGCTGGGCGTCATCCCCTGGCGCAGCCGCGCGCGCAGGTTGACGGCCTCTGGTTCGCGCAACGGCAGCACCGCGACGTTCAGCACGACGCTGTTCGGGACCATCACGGAGTCCTCGGCCTGCACGAACGTCGTGTACAGCAGCCCGAGCGAGCCCACCGTGCCCTCGAGCTGGCCCGCGAGCGGGCCGCCCTGCAGCCGCACCCGTTCGCCGACGCGGAACGGGCGCGCGCTGAGCAGCACGGTGCCCGCGATCACGTTGCCGAGCGTCTGCTGCGCCGCGAGGCCGAAGATCACCGCGGTGAAGGCGCCGCCGAGCGCGAGCGTGTGCGGCTCGATGCCCGCGACCCGCAGCGCCACCAGCAGCGCCAGCACCGCGGTGAGCAGACGGATCAAGAAGCCCGCCGTCCCCGCGGTGGCGGGGTCCAGGCGCCGGAACAGCGCGGGGCCGAGGCTGCGCCCGATGTCGCGCGCGATCGCCCAGCCGAGGATCATCAGCGCGATCACGGTCGCGATCGTGATCGGCGTTTCGAGCGCGGGTTCGAGTTCTTTCGCGGCCTGCCCGTGCTTGCCGGCTGCGCCGAGCAGGCCGACGCGGTTGTCGTAGAAGACGACGACCGCCACGAACAGCGGCACCAGCACCAGCACCTCAAGCCGCGCGCGCTTGACGACGCGCGGGCTGATCTGCCGCAGCAGGCCGGCCTCGCGCCAGGCCTGGCTGCGGGTCTCGAACATCTTCGACGGCGTCCGCGGAACGGGCATCAGCTCATGATGGACTACCACCTAAGCGGCGCCTGAATCGTCCTTCCCAGCGCGAGTCGACGGGCGGGCGGGGCCGCGGCCTAGCTGACGGTGTAGATCAGCATTCCCAGCCCGAACAAGACGCAGTAGACGCCGAACGGCACGAGCGTGCGGGTCTTGAACCATTTGACGAGGAACGCCACCGTCAGGACCGCGGTGATCGCCGCGGTGATCATCGCCACGACGGCCTGACCGCGGATTCCGTCGCCGAGATGGCCCAGCAGGTCGGGCAGCTTGAAGATCCCCGCCGCGAGGATGATCGGCGTCGCGAGCAGGAAGGCGAAGCGCGCCGAGTCGCTGTGGTCGAGGCCGCGGGCGACGCCGGTGCCCATCGTCACGCCGTCACGGCTGATGCCCGCGACGAGCGCGGTGGACTGCGCGAAGCCGACCAGCAGCGCCTCGCGGTACTCCAGGGTCTCCAGGCGCCGCGCCCCGTCGGGCTTGAGGCCCTCGCGTTCGGCCAGTTCGCGCACCTCGGCGCGTTTGCGATAGCGCTCGAAGCCGAACAGCAGCAGGCCGTTGACCATCAGCGCGATCGCCGCGACCTCCGGCTTCGCGGTGAGCGTGCGCAGCTGTTTCTCGAAGATCAGCCCGAGCACGCCGGCGGGGATGCTCGCGACGACGATCAGCCAGGACAGGCGCTCGGTGCTGGTCTCGGCGCGGCGCTTGCCGAGCGTGCGGAAGAACGCCGCGACGATCTCCACCCAGTCGCGCCGGTAGTAGATCAGCAGCCCGATCGCGCTGCCGACGTGGAGCATCACGACGAAGGCGAGCCAGAAGGACTCCTTCTGCGACTGGGCGTGGACGAGCGCGTTCCAGCCGAACAGCGTCGGGAACAGCACCGTGTGGCCGAGGCTCGAGATCGGAAACAGCTCGGTGACGCCCTGGAGGATCCCGAGCACGATCGCCTGGAAGTAGCTGATCGCGGAGGCGACCGGCGCGAGCAGAAGCGCGGGCATCGCGGCGAGAGCTTAGAGGGTGCCCAGTCAGGAACGCGCAGGCGGATCTTCACAGTCACTTCACACGATCGTTTCTCCCTGGTCACAAAAAGGCTGCCTTTGCAGGCAAATCTGACTGGTATGAACGGTCAGGGAACGACTATGGACAGCATTGCGGAGGTTTGCCGAGCAGACCTTCACTGCCACTCCACAGCCTCGCAGGAGTCGAAGCTCGGCGTCCAGCGCGCGGCAGGCCTGCCGGAGTGCGCGACGCCCCCCGAGGAGGTCTACGAGCTGGCCAAGCGCCGCGGCATGGATTTCGTGACGATCACCGATCACGACACCATCTCCGGCGTGTTGCAGATCGCCGACCGCCCCGACGTGTTCGTCTCCGAGGAGCTGACCGCGCACTTCCGCGGCGAGCCGCAGGCGGTGCACGTGCTGTGTCTCGGCATCACCCCCGAGGACCACGAGTGGCTACAGGCCAACCGCGGCGACGTCGAGCTGTGCGCGGCCTACATGTACGAGCGCGACATCGCCTGCGCGCTCGCGCACCCCTACTACCACGTGGGCGCGCCGCTGACGGCGCGCCACCGGCGCCGCCTGGCGCAGCTGTTCGACGTCTGGGAGGTTCGCAACGGCGCGCGCGCCCGCGAGCTGAACCGGCCCGCGGCGACGTACGTCGCGACGCTCGACGGCGCGGGCGTCGGCGGTTCCGACGACCACGCCGGCGTCGACATCGGCCGCACCTGGAGCGCCACCCCGCCGGCCTCCTCCCCCGCGGAGTTCCTGGCGCACGTGCGCGCCGGCCGCGTCAGCTCCGGCGGCGAGCAGGGCAGCGCCGCGAAGTGGGCGCACGCCGCGATCGCGCTGGCCGCGCGGGCGCTGGGCCGCGACCCGGACGACGCCCCGCCGCGCCGGCTCGACCCCGCGGCGGTGCTGAACATGGCGCGGCGGCTGCTGACCGAGGGCGACGTGCGCCACGGCGAGACGGACTCCGGCGGCGCGGTGACTCCCGCCGACGCCCGCAGCCTGCTGCACGCCTGGCTCGCCGCCGTCGGGCTCGACCACCTCGACGAGGCGGGGCTGATCGCCTACATGCAAGAGGACGGCTTCAGCCACTCGGACCTCTACCGCCGCGCCAGCCGCGCCCACGAGCGCAAGCTGCGCGTGGCGATCGAGCAGGTGCTCGCGGCCGCACGCGGCGAGCGCGACGTCGCCGGCGCGGCGGGCGAGCTATTCGAGAGCTGCACCGCCGCGATCCCCTACGCCCCCGCGACGGCGTTCCTCGCGAACGAGCGCGCGAAGCTGGACACGCGCCGCGAGGACGGCGAGACCCCACGCGTCGCGATCCTCGCCGACGGGATCGGCTCGACGCACGGCGTCACCCGGGCCGTCGAGGAGATCCGCGCCCGCGGCGTGCGCGGCTTCGAGATCGAGGTCGTCGGCACCGACCCCGAAGTCGACCGCCGCCTGTCCTCCGTGGCCGACTTCGAGGTGCCCTACTACCCGGGCCTCGAGATCGGCGTGCCGAGCCTGTCCGCGGCGGTGCAGACGATCGCCGACGGCAGCTTCGACCTGATCCACGTCTGCTCGCCCGGCCCCGTCGGGATCGTCGGCGCGCTTGTCAGCCGCGGGCTCGGCGTGCCGCTGCTGGGCAGCTACCACACCGAGCTGACCGCCTACGCGGGCCTGCGCTCCGGCGAGGAGCGCGTCGCGGCGGCGATGGCGCTGGGCGTCCGCACGTTCTACGGGGCCTGCGACCTGGTCCTATCCCCCAGCCCCGCGACCGACGCGAACCTCCAGGAGATCGGCGTCGGCCCCGAGAAGGTCGCGCGCTGGGACCGAGGCGTCGACACGGCACGCTTTGACCCGCGGCTGCGCGAAGCCGGGCTGGCGGAGCTGGCGGCGCGCGGCGAAGCCAAGCCTGAGGGCGCGCTCGACGTGCTCTATGCGGGCCGGATCACGCGCGAGAAGGGCGCCGACCTGCTCGCGGAGAGCTTTCTGCGGGCGCGCGAGCGCGACCCGCGCCTGCGCCTCGTGCTCGTCGGGGGCGGCCCCGAGCAGGAGCGCCTGCGCGAGCGCGTCGGCGAGGCGGCGGTGTTCCGCGGCTGGCTCGGCGGCGAGGAGCTCGCGCGCGCCTACGCTTGCGCGGACGTCTTCCTGTTCCCCAGCCGCACCGACACGTTCGGGCAGGTCGTGCTCGAGGCGCAGGCCAGCGGCCTGCCGGTCGTCGCGGTCGCCGAGGGCGGGCCGCTGTCGCTGATCGACCACCGCGCCAGCGGGCTGCTGTGCGCGCCGGAGGCAGACGCGCTCGCCGACGCGATGATCGAGCTGTCGAACGCGCCCGCGCTGCGCGAGCGCCTGGCCCGCGGCGGCCTCGCCGCGGTGCGCGAGCGCACCTGGGAGCGGGCGATGGAGCGGCTCGGCGACGGCTACCGCCGCGTGCTGGGCACGGGCGAGAGCGCGAGGCTGGCGCGTGCGGCGTAGCGACGGCAACCCGCGCCGGATCGCCGTCGCGCTGCACGACATCGAGCCCGCGACGTTCGAGCGCTGCGCGCTGATCCGCGACTGGCTGGACGACCACGGCGTCGACCGCGTGACGCTGCTGGTGATCCCCGCGCGCGACCTGCACCCGCTCGGCGAGCGCTCGCCCGAGATGACGAGCTGGCTGGCGGACCGCCGTCGCGCGGGCGACTCGATCGCCCAGCACGGCTTCCAGCACGATCGCACGCGCGCCGCGCGCGGGCTGCTCGGCCAGGCGCTGCTGCCCGCGCCGGCAAGGCGCGCGGGAGAGTTCGTCGGGCTGGACGAAGAGGAGACGCTGCGGGCGGTGAACGCCGGCTGGCGCGTGCTGAAGCTCGCCGGCATCGAGCCCGACGGCTTCGTCGCCCCCGCCTACGCCTACACCCCCGCACTGCGCAGCGTGCTGCCTCGCCGCTTCCGCTGGTGGGCCGGGCTGCTGGGGGTGCACCGCCGCGCGCTGAACGCCGGTGAGGAGCGCACCCGCCAGCTCGCGCCCGTCTGGAGCATGGGCGGCGACGGCCCGCTGCGCCGCACGCTGTCGCCCGCGCTGATCCGCATCGGCGGGATGCTCGGCGGCCCGACGCTGCGCGTCGACCTGCACCCCGGCGACCTCGAGCACCCGCGTCAGATGATGGCGCTCGACCGCGTGCTCGACCGCGCGGGGCGCCGCCGCGAAGCGATCACCTACGACCAGCTCGCCGCCCCGGTCGGCTGAGCTGTCCCGCCGCCGGCCCGCAGACTCCCGCTGGCGCCGCGTGTGTCAGCCGGGGCTGCTGCGGGCGCGCGAGCGGGCGCTCGCCGCGCACTTGAGGGCGGCTACTTCCTGGACTTCTTCCTGGGCGTCGCCGCGAACAGCGACGGCGCGAGCGCTGGCACCTTCGCCGCTCCTGCGTAGCCGAGGTGCTTGAGGCCGAACAGGTCCTCGATCGTGCGCAGCAGCGAGAAGTGGTCGTACTGTTCCTGCGTGATCGTGCCCCCCTTCACGTAGGGGGACAGCAGCAGCGCCCCGACCTGGCCGCCGCCCGCGGGCCCCAGCGCCGCGGAGGCGCCCGTCGGCGCGGGCATGTTCGGGAACTGCGCCGGCTGACCGCAGCAGGAGCTCGAATCGGCGAATTCGCCGCCCGACGGGGCCTCGTCGACCGTGATCACGAGCAGGCCGCCCTGCTTGTAGGCGGGTGAGGCGACGATCTTCGGGACGATCTGCTGGAGAAACCCATCCGCCGCGGGCAGGCCCCCGGGGGCGCCGCCCGGGCACGGCCCCGGGCTGCCGTCGTGGCAGCGGTCGGGGACGATGTAGGAGAAGGCGGGGGTTCGCTTCGCGCTCTTCAGGTCTTCGTCCAGCGCCGCGATCCCCGCGTCGTCCTGCGCGCAGCCGGGCGCGTCGGCGAGCGAGTGGAAGTAGACGAAGGGGTTGCGGAACGTCGCGTAGGCGCCCGGCGCCGCGGGCGCGGCCGCAGTGCCTGTGGGAGCGCCGGGCGTACCCGCAGGGACGGTGGCGGTCGGGTCGCTCGCGCCGGGGGCCGGGTGCGAGCAGGTTGGCGGGCCACCGGCTTCGCCGGTGCCCTGCACGTAGGCACGCCAGCTCTGGTGCTTGACTTCCAGCTGGCCCGGGAGCGTCGGCGTCGTGGCGGGGTAGACGCAGCCTTCCCCCAGCGTCTGTCCTTCTCCGCCCGCCGTCGCCGGCGTCACGTCCGCGTACGTGGGGCAGTTGACGGCCGTCGCCGGCGTCGGCCCCTGGCCGCTCAGCAGCGCGATCCCGTTCGGCAGCTGCTCGTGGGCGATCGCGTAGTAGCGCGCCAGCAGCTCACCGCGCTTCTCGAGCGTGTGCGCCAGGTAGGGGGCCTTCGATTCGGGACCGAACACCGCGGCGTAGGGCTCGTCGGAGAGCATCACCACGAACACGTGCTTGATCGCCGGCAGCTTCGAGGCGGTGCCGCTCGACGGCTGCGGGGAAGAGCCGCTTTCGCCTTTTCCACCGCCGGCGTTCCCTTCGCCGCCGCCCCCGCCCGAGCCGTCACCCCCGCCCGCGCCGCCAGCGGGCTTGGGCGCCGGCGCCGCCGCCGGCGTTTCAGGCGTCGCTTCCGGTGTCGGTTCTTCGGCGATTTCCGGCGGTTCGGCGGACGCGGCCGCGCCGCCCTCCCCGGTTTCGGCGCTCGCCGTGGGGGCCGACGCGGGCAGCATCAGCTTCAGGGGCGCTCGCGCTGAGGCCGCCGTGTACGTGACGCGCGAGCCCGCCGCGTTGCCGAGCAGCACGCCGAAGCCAAGGAACGCCAGTACCAGCACGGCGGAAACTCGGCGCGAGGGCAGGCGCAGCGCCGCGACGCGGGCGAGCGCGCCGCCCAGCGAAGGCCGCCCGGCGGCCGGTCGTCGCGGCGGCGTCGCGGTGGGCGCGCCGCCGGGGCTCATGCCCTGGGCGCGCCGCAGCAGCTCGTTCAGCTGGGGGCTGCGCGTACCGGTCCGCTCGCCGCAGTGCAGGCAGTAGCGCTGCCCGCTCGCGAGCTGCGACCCGCAGGCGCTGCACGCCCCTCCGGGCGACTCGGCGCTCACGGCCTACTGCTCGCCGAGCGACGCGTGCGAGCGAGGCTCGTCCGGAATGCCGCCTTCCGGGGCGAGCAGCGCGTCCATCACGTCCGTGCGCTCGTGCTCGGCGCCGGCGTGGGAGCCGGCGGGGTGCGAGGAACCGGCGAGCGGCGAGGAACCCGCCGTCGCGGTCGCCGAAGCCTCTGCGGTCGCCATCAGGCCCGCTCCGCACTGCCAGCAGAACACCGCCCCGCGGCTGTGCGGCGCCCCGCAGCTCGGGCAGGACCCGGCGTTGCCGCCGTCCTCCAGGCGCAACAGGCGCTCCAGCTCGGCCAGCTCGGCGTCACGCTCCTGCAGAACGGCCGCCCGGCGCACGAGCACGTCGAGCCGGAAGTGGTCGCGGATCGCCATCTCGTAGGCGAGGCCGCCCAGGTCCCAGTGCAGCTCCATCACCTGCTCGGCGAGCGCGTCGCGGCGCCGGCGCAGGTCGGAGCGCTCGTCACGTGGCTGACGCACGCCGGCGGGCGTGCCGCTGGAGGGGGCGGGACCGCCGTGCGGGAGAGCGGGACCGACGTTCGAGGGGCCGGCCGTCGCGGTCACGGGCGGGCGCAACGCCGGTCCAACACCATCTGGGGCTCCCCGGGAGCCGCCTCCGCGGCGGCGGCCGATCGCATCGCCCAGCAAGCTCACGTGCCCACCACGTCCGGCAGGTTCTTGGACTTTTCCTCGTAGCTCTTGCCTTTGCTCTTGTGCAGTTCTTCGAGCACTTTCGAGCTTTCCGGAGAAGGCTTGCCGGACCCACCGCCCGACGCTCCGCCCGAGCCGCCGCCCGACGGCGAGGAGGACTTCGAGCCCTTGCCCCCGGAGCCGGCCGAGCCGGCGCCGCCGGTGCCGCCGCTGACGTGGATCACAGAGGCGCCCGGGAAGCTCTTCCCAAGCCCGGAGAGCGCCTTCTGCGCTTCGGCCTGCTTCTTGTAGTCGCCCGAGTAGATCACGTAGTTGCCGGCGGGCAGGCTCGAGAAGTCTTCGGACTTCAGCGCCCCCACCGCCTGCGCGCCCTTGCCTTCGGCTGAGCTCTTCGCGGACTGCACCGCGCTCACCTGGGTGCCCGCGACCGGCAGCGTCTGCAACTGGATCGCATAGCCGTTCGTGCCCGCGGGCCAGTCGTCCGTGAACGATTCGGAGGCTCCCGGCGTCGTGCCGCCTGCGGGAGCCGAGCCGACGGTGATCACCTGCGGGGGGACGGCGCTCGGCTTGGAGCTGGTGGAGCGCCCGATCAGCACGCCGATCCCCATTGCGAGCAGCAGCACGCCGACGCCCGCGATCACGGTGACGGCGTTGTTGCGGGAGAGATCGTCGCTCCGCCCGGGAGGGGCCGGAGGCCCCATCGCAGGCGGCAGCTGCGCCGTCGGCGGCGCGACCCCGGCAGCGGGCGACGGCTCTCCGAAGGCGGCCCCGGCCCCCCTCGGCGTGCCGGCCAGCAGCAGGCTGCTCATCGGCACCGCGGGCTCGCCGCATTGCAGGCAGTAGCGCTGGTCTGCGGCCAGCGGCGCGCCGCAGCTCGCGCACGTCGCTGCGGGCGCGGCGGTGGAAGGCTGGCTGGCGATCGACTCGATCGATTCGATGGACACGGTGGCTGTCTGCGTTGCTGCTCTCGCACCCACTGCGGATGCGCAGAGCCCGAAGGCGGCCGTCGTGCGGCGGCTCCGGCCATCAATGCTCGACATCGAGCGCGCGGCCGACGTAACGATTTGGTGAAAGGCCTGGTGTCAAGCCCCGCGCTTACGGGCTACGATCACTGCTCACGCGGCGCATCGATCGCCCACCAGGGGTGTTCCAGATGCAGGCCCGCCGGCACGGAAGCCGCACGGGCAAGCGAAGCGAGCAACGGAAAGGGAGAACGAGCAATGACCAACGGAGCCGTTCGTCCCCTGCTCGCGGGCATCGCCACGAGCGCCGTGACCGCCTGCGCGCTGATCGCGCTGATCGCGCCGGCGGCCCCGGCCGCGGGCCGTGCCTCCAAACCAGGCCCACCGTCGGTGACGACGGGCAGCGTGCGCGTGCAGGGAGCCTCGGCCACGCTGCTCGGCTCGGTCAACCCCCGCACCGCCGCTACGACCTACTACTTCCAGTACGGCGCCACGACCGCCTACGGCAAACAGACCACGCCCGCGACGCTGGCCGCCGGCACGGCGACGGTCAAGGTCGGCCAGGCGGCCGCCGGGCTGCTCCCCGGCTACCACTACCGCCTCGTCGCGAGCAACTCGTTCGGCCCCAGGACCGGCAAGGACCGGACGTTCTCGACGAGTAAGTCGCGCCGCACCAAGTTCACGCTGGACAAGCCGAAAGAAGCGACGGTCTACGGCGGCTCGGTCACGCTCAGCGGCGTGCTGACCGGCACCGGGAACGCCGGGCGCAAGATCGTCCTGCAGGAAAGCCCCTACCCCTTCCTGACGTCGTTCGCGACGGCGGGCGCGGCGATCACGACGAACGCCGCGGGCGCCTTCAGCTTCCGCGTGGCGCGGCTGGCGACGAGCACGCAGTACCGCGTCAGCACGCTCGACCCGCGCCCCATCTACAGCTCGATCGCCACGGTGCAGGCGGCCTACCGCGTCACGCTGAAGGTCAAGCACTCAAGCCACAAGGGGATCGTGCGGCTGTACGGCACGGTCTCCCCCGCCGCCGTCGGCGCGCGGGTCTCCTTCCAGCTCAGCAAGAAGACGCGCCCCGGCAACACCGAAAAGACCGAAGAACGCACGACGCGCTTCGCGACCCAGTTCACGACGAAGGTCAAGCGCGGCACGAGCACGATCTCGCGCTTCAGCGCGATCGTGAAGGTGGTCAAGGGCGGCAACTACCGCGCGCGCGTCGATCCCGTGAAGAAGGGCGCGTTCGTCACGGGCCAGAGCCCGGCGGTGCTGCTGCACTCGGCGCCGAAGTAGCGCCGCGCCGACCCACCCCGGCGCCAGCCGACCCACCCCGGCGCCGGCTGCCCGCCCCGGCGCCGGCTGCCCGCCCCGGCGCCAGCCTGCCCGCCGCGGCGACCGCCGCGGCGCGGTTGTCCGCCGCGTCTTAGCCCGCGCGTGAGAGCAGCCCGCGCGCGGCCAGCAGCTCGAGCACGCGCTCGACGCCGCGCTCGACGGATTCTTCGAGCGTGCCCAGCACGAGGTCGGGGTCGGCGGGCGCCTCGTAGGGCGCGCCGATGCCGGTCAGGCCGCTGAGCTCGCCGGCCCGTGCCCGCGCGTACAGGCCCTTCGGGTCGCGCTTCTCGCACAGCTCAAGCGGTGCGTCGACGAAGATCTCCAGGAACTGGAGCTCGTCCGCGGCGTGCAGCGTGGCCGCGGCCTCGCGGTCGGCGCGGTACGGGCTGACGAGGCTAACGAGCGCGATCGTGCCCGACTCCGCCAGCAGCCGCGCGACGTGCGCGGTGCGCCTGACGTTCTCGCGCCGGGCCGTCTCGTCGAAGCCGAGGTCGCCGTTGAGGCCGTGGCGCAGGTTGTCGCCGTCGAGCAGGAAGGCCGACTGGCCCGCGGCGATCAGCCGCTCCTCCACGGCGGAGGCCATCGTCGACTTGCCGGCGCCGGGCAGGCCCGTGAACCACAGCGTCGCGCCGGGGTGACCGAGCGAGGACCAGCGCCGCTCGCGCGTCATCCGCGTCCCCTGCCAGCGCACGTTCGGGCTGCGCTCGCTCTTCGGCTCGGGCTCGGCGTCGACCTCAGTGTCGAGGATCACGCCCGCGGCGACGGTCTCGTTCGTGGCCTGGTCGATCACGATCAGGCTGCCGGTGGTGCGGTTGCGCCGGTAGGAGTCGAACACCAGCGGCGTGGACAGGTCCAGCCGCACGCGACCGAGGTCGTTCAGCCCCAGCAGCGTGGCGCTCTCGTCGCGGTGCAGCGTCTCGACGTCGATCCGGTAGCGGACGTCGACGCCACCGACCATCGCGGTGCGCGTGGTGTGCTTGACCAGGTAGCGGCGCTGCTTGTCCAGCGGGCGCTCGGACATCCAGCAGAGCAGCGCCTCGAAGCGGCTGGCGACCGTCGGCTGGTTCTGCGGGCGCACGATCGTCGAGCCGCGCCCGGCGTCGATCTCGTCCTCCAGGCGCACGGCCACCGACATCGGCGGGAACGCCTCCTGCACCGGGCCCTCGAACGCGTCGATGCCCGCGATCCTGCTGCGCTTGCCGCCGGGGAGCACGACCACCTCGTCACCCGGGCGCATGACGCCGCCCGCGACCTGCCCGGCGTAGGCGCGGTAGTCGTTCATGCTCGACGACGGCGGGCGGATCACCCACTGCACCGGGAAGCGCACGTCGATCAGGTTGCGGTCGGAGGCGATGTGGACGTGCTCGAGGTGATAGAGCAGCGGCGGGCCTTCGTACCAGGGCATGTTCTCCGAGCGCTCGACCACGTTGTCGCCGAGCAGCGCGGAAATCGGGGTGAAGGTGACGTCCTTCATCTCCAGGCGCGCGGCGAAGTCGTTGAACTCCTCGACGATCGAGTCGAACACGCTCTCGTCGTACTCGACGAGGTCCATCTTGTTCACGCACACGACGACGTGCGGGATCGCCAGCAGCGAGCTGATGAAGGCGTGGCGCTTGGACTGCGCGATCACGCCCTTGCGCGCGTCGATCAGCACGATCGCCAGATCCGCGGTCGAGGCCCCGGTGACCATGTTGCGCGTGTACTGCTCGTGGCCGGGGGTGTCGGCGATGATGAAGCGCCGCTGCGGCGTGGCGAAGTAGCGGTAGGCGACGTCGATCGTGATCCCCTGCTCGCGCTCGGCGCGCAGGCCGTCGGTCAGCAGCGACAGGTCCACGAAGTCGTGCCCCATGCGTTGACTCGTCTGCTCGACGTGCTCGAGCTGGTCGGTGAAGACCTGCTTGGAGTCGTACAGCAGCCGCCCGATCAGCGTGCTCTTGCCGTCGTCGACCGACCCCGCGGTCGCGAAGCGCAACAGGTCCGCGGGACGCTCGGTCAGCCGGCGGAACAGCTCACGCGCATCCTCGCCGCCCGTCGCGGTGGCGGTGCTGGCGCCAGCGGGCTGGGCGCCGAGCGCCGCGTGGCGGCCGTTGCCGTTTGCGTTGCCTTCGTCAGTCACGGGTCCCCGATCCGGAAGTCGCACTCAGATGATCGTGAAGGTTCATAAGAGCCGTCTTCACTAGAAGTACCCCTGCCGCTTGCGATCCTCCATCGCGGCCTCGCTGACGCGGTCGTCGGCGCGCGTCTGCCCGCGCTCGGTGACCTCGGTCGCGGCGATCTCGGCGACGACCTGCTCGAGCGTCGCGGCAGTCGACTCGACCGCGCCGGTACAGCTCATGTCGCCGACGGTGCGGTAGCGCACCGTCGCGGAGAAGGGACGCTCGTCCTCGAGCAGCTGCAGGAACGGGCTGACCGCGTAGAGCATCCCGTCGCGTTCGAACACCTCGCGCTCGTGGGCGAAGTAGATCGAGGGCACCTCCAGCCGCTCCTCGGCGATGTACTGCCAGACGTCGAGCTCGGTCCAGTTGGAGATCGGGAACACGCGTGCGTGCTCCCCTCGGCGCAAGCGCCCGTTGTACAGCGCCCACAGCTCGGGGCGCTGGTTCTGCGGGTCCCACTGGCCGAACTCGTCGCGGAAGGAGAGCACGCGCTCCTTGGCCCGCGCGCGCTCCTCGTCGCGACGGGCGCCGCCGAAGGCGGCGTCGAAGCCGTGTTCGCGGATCGCGTCGAGCAGCGTCACGGTCTGTAGCGCGTTGCGCGAGGCCCGCGGACCCGTCTCCTCCACGACGCGGCCCTTGTCGATCGACTCCTGCACGCTGGCGACGATCAGGCGCTCGCCGATTTCCCGCACGCGGCGGTCGCGATACTCGATCGCCTCGGGGAAGTTGTGCCCCGTGTCGACGTGCATCACCGGGAACGGGAACGGCCCCGGCCGAAACGCCTTCTCGGCGAGCCGCAGCAGCACGATCGAGTCCTTGCCGCCGCTGAACAGCAGCACGGGCCGCTCGAACTCGGCGGCGACCTCGCGCATCACCTGGACGGCCTCGGCCTCCAGTGTGCGCAGATGGGGCAGGTGGTAGGTGGCTGTGGGCATCCTTGCGTGCTGACTCTGACTCTGAGGTTGGCTGCTGATCCGATTGGCGTCCAGAGCTGCCAGCTAACGCGCCCCCTCAGGCGCTGCGTAGTCCCCGACCCCGCCTACACGGTACGGAGCCCGGCCCGCTTTTGCAAGATCTGGACGTGTTCATATACGTCAAGCGTGGCGCGCGCATGTCGCTCGTTTGTGAACTGCTCCAGCACCCGCTCGCGGCCCGCCCGGCCCAGCCGCGCGGCCAGCTCGCGGTCTTCGTGCAGGCGCCGGATCGCGCTCGCCCATGCCGCCGGATCGCGCGGCGGCAGCAGGAAGCCGTCGACCCCCTCGCGCACGATCTCCCGCGGCCCGCCGACGCCGGTCGCGAGCACGGGGACCTCGAGCGCCATCGCCTCGATCAGAGCCCGCCCGAACGGCTCCTCCCACGAAGGCAGCAGCAGCGCGTCGAGCGCCCGCACCAGCCGCGGCACGTCCTCGCGCTCGCCGAGCCAGGAGACCCGCTCGGCCACCCCTTCGCGCGCCGCCAGCTCGTGCAGGCCCGCGACGTAGCGCTCGTTGTCGAAGCGCGTGGCACGGGCCGTGAACTTCGCCGCCCCGATCAGCAGCAACTGCGCGTCGATCCCCTCTCGCCGCAGGGCCCCCAGCGCTTCGATCGCCGTGTCCTGGCCCTTCCAGGGGGTCAGCTGCGCGACGACCCCCAGCAGCAGCTCGCGCCGCCCGGCCTCGCCCAGCTCGGCGCGCGCCTGCGCGCGGTCGATCCGCTCCGGGTCGAACCGGCCCACGTCCACCGGGTTGTGCAGCACCTCCACGCGCGCCTCCGGCGCCGCCGCGCGAACCGCCGCCGCGGTGTGCTCGGAGTTCGCGACCACGACCGTCGCCGTCGCCCCGATCAGGCGCAGCGAGGCGCTGCCGGCCCGGCCGGGGGGCAGCACGTCGCGCACGTGCACGACCGTCGGGAGCGTTCGCGCCATACGCAGTCCAGGCAGCGGCGAGCGCCGCGCGAGGCCCAGCACGACACCCGCGCGGATCGAGTTGGCGTGCACCAGTTCCGCGGGCGGCGGCCGTCTCGCCGCGTGCGCGACCTGCGCCGCGGCGAGCGACATCTGGGCCAGCGCCAGCGGCGTGTGCAGCGGGTGCAGGCGCAGGCTTCCCGCGGTGCCGGCGATGCTCGTGCACGGGACGCCCAGCGCCTCCGCGCGCTCCTGGAGCGCCCCCGGCGGGCACGCCAGGCGGCGCTCGACCTCGGGCGGTAGCGTCGCGAGCAGCTCCAGCAGCGAGCGCTCCCCGCCGCTGACGGTGGCGGTGTGATTCACGTAGAGAACCCTCACCGGCCCCCGCCCCCGCCAAGCGCGTCCAGCAGCACGGCTTCGACGCGATCGGCCACGTGCGGCCAGGTGTGCGCCAGCGCGTTCGCCCGTCCGTTGGCGCCGAGCCGGCTCGCCAGCCCCGGGTCCGCGAGCAGGCGGGCGATCGCCTGCGCGAGCGCCAGCGGGTCGGCCGGGTCGACCAGCAGGCCCGTCTCGCCGTCGCGCACCGCGTCGAGCGCGCCGCCCACGTCGCCCGCCACGACCGGCTTGCCGTACGCGCCGGCCTCCAGATAGACAATCCCGAACCCCTCCCCCGCGAAGCCACCCGCCGGCAGCCTGCTCGGCATCGCCACGAGCCGGGCGCGCCGCAGCCAGAGGTTGCGCTCCTCGTCGGAGACCGCGCCCAGGAAGCGGACCGCGTGCGCGACGCCCAGGCCCTCCGCGAGCGCTTCCAGGCCCGGGCGCAGCGATCCATCGCCAATCACGACCCACTGCGCCTGCGGCACCTTCGCCAGCACGAGCGGCAGCGCCCGCAGCATCGCGTCGTGGCCCTTGTAGCGCTCCTCGATCCGCCCCACGGTGAGGATCGTCGCGCGGCCCGGCTCGTCGGCCAGCGGAGCCGGGTCCTCGGGCACGTCGGTGCCGTTGCCGATCACGTGCAGCGCGCCGGGCTCGGCTCCGTGCCGCGCGGCCGCCTCGCGCACGAGCCCGGCGGTGTACTCGCTGACGGCGATCGAGGCCGTCGCGTGGCCCGCCGCGAACGCCGCGAGGCGCGGGCGCGCCCCGATCTCTTCGGCGTGGAAGTACTGCACGGTGCGCGCGCCGCTCGCGCGGGCGATCGCCGCGGCGGCGGGGCTCGTGACGATGTGCATGCTGAGCGTCAGGCGCGGGCGCAGCGCCGCGGCCCGGGCGAGCGCCGCCGCGTTCAGCAGCCCGATCCGCGCGGGGCCGGGCAGCGCGCCGGGGCTGCGCACGCGGATCGCCTCGACACCGCTGCGCGCGTCGAACTCCGCGGCGCCCGGGGTCGCCGGCGCGAGCACCGTCGTCTCGAAGCCCGCGAGCGCGGCGGCAAGACGGTGGGAGACGACCTGGATGCCGCCCGGCGAGGGCGGGTAGTCCGGCGTGAGCAGCAGCAGGCGCGGGCGCCCGCCCCTGCGCTCAGGCGGCGTCGCGCCCATGGAAGCGATCGGCCCACAAACCCAGCGCCAGCAGGGGCCAGAGCTGATCGCTGTGATCGGCGCCCGCCGCGGCGTGCTCCCGCACGAGGCGGCCGACCGCGGCGCGGTCGAACCAGCCCTCCTCGTAGAGCGTGCCGTAGGCGAGCTGGTCTTGCATCGCCGGGGCGAGCGGCCCGCGCAGCCACTCCGCCGCCGGGACCCGGAACGCGGTCTTGCGATAGCCCCCGCGGCGATCGGGGAGCAGCCCCGCGGGGAGCATCGCGTGGACCAGCGCCTTGCCGGTGCCGGCGAGATGCAACGAGGTGTCCAGCGAGCCCGCCAGCTCTGCCAGGCCCGCGTGCAGGAACACCGAGCGGAGCTCCAGCGAGACCAGCATGCTCGCCCGGTCGGTCTTCACCAGCACGTCGTCGGGCAGGTAGTGGCGCTGGTCGAGGTGCATCAGCCAGCGCGCCGCCGGGCCACCGTTCAGCTCGCCCGCGCACGCCGCCAGGTCCCCGAGCACGCGCTGCTCGTCCAGCGCGGCCAGGCGCGGCCCGTAAAGGGCCGTGCGCAGATGCCGGCGCTCGCCCGTGACCCAGTCCAGGTTGCGTTCCAGCACCGGCGTCGGGGCGAGGCGGACGGAGGCCCGGGCCGTAGGAGGGAAGCCCGCCGTGCGGCGCAGCACCCAGCCGAGCGAGCCCAGCGCCGGGCCGGGCAGCGCCGCCTGCACGCGCCGCGCGCGTTCGAGCCAGCGATAGCGGGGATAGCCGCCGAACAGCTCGTCCGCCCCCTCGCCGCCCAGCGCCACGGTCACGCGCGGGCGGGCGAACTCCGAGACGGCGTGCAGCGGCAACGTCGCGCGGTCGCCCAGCGGTTGGTCAAGGCTCGCAAGCACCACCGGCGCGCGCTCGGCCACCTGTGCCTGGGTCAGCGTCACCTCGTGATGCTCGGAGCCCAGCCGCTCGGCGACGATCCGCGCCCGCTCGGTCTCGTTCACGCCGCCGACGTCGTAGCCCACGGTGAAGGTGCGCAGGCGCGTCGAGGACTCCTCGGCCGCCACCGCCGCCACGAGCGTCGAGTCCACGCCGCCGCTGAGGAACACCCCCACCGGCACGTCGGCGACCAGGCGCGTGCGCACCGCCTCGCCCAGCAGCGCCCGCGCCTCGGCTGCGATCGCCCGCGGGTCGTCGCGGCGCGGCACCGCTCGCTCCGGCGGCGACCACCAGCTGCGCTGCTCGCAGGCATGCCCGCGCCGCCAGCTCAGCAGCTGCCCGGGGGGTAGCTGGCGCACGCCGGGGACGATCGTGCCGGGGCCGGGGACGTAGGCGAACACGAAGAAGGCGTCGATCGCCACGGGGTCCAGCTCGCGCAGCCGCGGCCGGACCTCCAGCAGCGACGTCAGTTCGGAGGCGAACAGCAGCTCCCCGTCCTGCTCGTGCAGGAACAGCGGCTTCTCCCCGAAGCGGTCGCGCGCCAGCAGCAGGCGCTGGGCGCGTTCGTCCCAGATCGCGAACGTGAACATCCCCTCCAGCGCGTGCACCATCGCCTCGCCGTACTCCTCGTAGAGGTGCACCAGCACCTCGGTGTCGCCGTTCGTGGCGAACGTGTGCCCGCGGGCGCGCAGGTCGGCGCGCAGCTTCGGGTGGTTGTAGATCTCGCCGTTGAACGCCGCCCAGACGGTGCCGTCCTCGTTGCTGAGCGGCTGGTGCCCGCCGTCGATGTCCATGATCGCCAGGCGCCTGGCGCCGATCGCCACGCCGCTGCGGGCGTCGGCGTGGATGCCCTCGTCGTCGGGGCCGCGGTGGCGCAGCGTCGCGCACATCGCCCTGACGTCGCGGCCCTCCCCGTCCGCAGTGCTACCCGCGATCCCGCACATGCGCCGCAACATAGATGATCGCCCGTGCCGGTCGCGACGCCGCGCGCGCTCGCGTCCAGCGACTCCGGCCGGCGATCAAGCCCTGCCCCGGGACGACCGATAAGCACACGAGAGCTGCCCCTGTACGCCTTGATTACTCCGGTCAGAGGAAAAATGGAAAAACACGCCCGCCGTCTAGTCACGATCGCGGTAGCGCTCAGCGCTGCCGTCTGCTCCGCCGGACCGCTCGCATCGACTTCCGCCGCGGCGCACGGCGACCGCAGCGCGCTGCGCGCCGAACGCCAGGCCGAGCACGCCCAGCGCGCCGAAGAACGCAAGTCGCGCGCGCAGCAGCGCCGCGAAGCGCGCGAACAGGAACGCTCGCAGCGCCGCGAAGAACGGGAAGCTCAGCGATCGGCGCGCCGCGAAGCGCGCGCCCAGGAACCGTCTCAGCGCCAGGACGAACGCGGCGGGGCATCGCAGGGCGCGACGCAGGGCACGAACGGCGGCGGCGAAGGGCAGACGCCCGCAGCCGGGGGCCAACCCGCGACGCCCTCCGACACCGAACTGAAGCATTGCCACACGAGCATCGAATCCGGCGCGGCGCAGGTGCTTGCGGGCGAAGCCGTGACGCTGTTCGGCAAGCTCAGCTGCCCGAGCGGGACGAGCGTCGCCGGGCGCGAAGTGACGGTGGTGCAGCGCGAACAGGGCGGCTCCGCCGCGGACTTCGCGACGCTCGGCGTGGCCACCACCGAAGCCGACGGCTCCTACCAGCTGACCTCCGGCGCGCTCCAGGCGAACACGATCTTCCGCGTGCGCGGCGCCGGCCACGGGGCGCACGCGACCGTCAAGGTCGCGCCGCTCGTCACGCTCGACGGCCCCAGCCCGACCGCCCAGCTCTCGACCGCGGGCGCGCGGCCGCACGGCGCGCACCCGGCAAGGGTGACGTTCACCGGCACGGTCGACCCCGGCGGCGCGGGCGCGCGCGTCTCGCTCCAGATCGCCGACCTCGCCGCGGGCGGGCAGTGGCACACGGTGCGCTTCGCCGACGTCGCCGACGACGGCAGCTACGCGGTCGCGCATTCGTTCCGCACCGCAGGGCAGTTCGACGTGCGCGTGCTGGTTCACACGCACCGGCACAACGTGCCCGCCGCGTCGGAACCGATCCTCTACGAAGTCGTCCAGGCGCAGAACCCGAAGCTGACGATCTCCGCTTCCCCAGACCCCGCCGACTACGGCGCGACCGTGACGATCACGGGCGCCGCGGCGGAAGCGCAGGAACAGCCGGTGACGCTGCTCGCGCGCGGCCACGGGGGCAAGTTCACGCCGGTCGCGAGCGGCACGACCGACGACGAAGGCCACTACAGCTTCACGCAGACCGCCACGCAGAACACCGCCTACCGGGTAAGCAGCGGCGCCACGACCCTGTCGACGGTGCTGTACCTCGCCGTCAGGCGCGTGCTCGCGCAGGCGCCCGCGCCGGGCGAAGTCCCGGCGGGCCAGGCCGCGACGTTCACGGGCACCGTGACGCCCGCGGCCGACGGCCAGGTCGTCTACCTCGAACGCCAGAACTCCGGCGGGACCGGCTTCCACGTGATCGCCAGCGGGACCGTCAGCGCGTCCAGCTATTCGATCTCACACGCCTTTACCCACGCCGGCAGCGCCACGCTGCGGATCACGGTGCCGGGCGACGCCACGTTCGTCCCGACCGTCGGCGCGCCGTTCGCCCTGCTCGTGACGCCGGCGGCGGCGACGACGCTGACGCCCGAAGCGCCGGCGCCCGCGCCCGCGGGCGTGAGCTGAGCCGCTGCGCCATCCGGCGACGCCGAGTGCGGCGGACCGAACTCAGCGGCCCAAGTGCAACGGCGCCGAGCAACGGCGCCGAGCCAGCGCGACTGCGGCCTCAGCCGGCGGGGGTCGCGAGCCAGTTGATGGCGCCCGCGCCGGCGCCGAAGGCGCCGCGCTCGATCGGCCCTTCGCCGGTGACGGTGAAGACCCGGTAGCCGAGCTGCTCGAACGCGTCCCAGACCGCCTCCGAGCGCGCCTCGTACAACTGCGCGGCCGCGGCGTCGTGCTCGAAGACCACGACGGGCCGCGCCCGGGAAAGCACCTCGCGCGCGCCGTGCAGGACCTCCAGCTCGGCGCCCTCGACGTCGATCTTGACGAGCGTTGGGTCGGCGTCGCGCAGCTCCGCGTCGAGCGTGGAGACCTGGACCTCGATGTACTGCGGGCGCCCGCGCTCGTCGCTGATCTGCGGGCTGCGGCGCAGCCCGCTCCAGCCATCGAGCTCGGTGAAGTGGCAGAACTGCGCGGTGCCGGCCTCGGCGCCGACCGCCAGGCGGCGGCAGTCGACGCCGGGAAACGTCCTGGTCACCTCGTCGGCGAGCGCGGGGATCGGCTCGAAGGCGACGTGCCGCCCGCGCGGCGCGAGCCGCACGGCGTCGCGCAGGATCTGTCCGCGGTTCGTGCCGACGTCAACGTAGGTCGAGTCGCTGCGCAGCGTCGCCGCGAGGATCGCCCCGATCGCGACCTCCTCGCGCAGGATCTGCGCCGAATGCGGATAGAAGGCGGCGAGCAGCTCGGGCCGGTCGAGCCGCCGCGACGCGGCGCCCACCGCCCTCCTGATGAACTCCGCCGGCCCCTCCATCGCGCCAGCAGTCTTCCACAAGCCCGCGCTGGCGGGCACCGGGACGAGGCTATGATCAACCCTGAAACGGCCGCGGGCAGACGGGTGTTTTCGCGCGGCACCTCGACGACTCGGCGGGCGACCTGAACAGATGGCAATAGAGTCCGGCTCGGTTCTGCTGGCGACACCGCGATGGACGCGCGACGGAGGGGTCGCGACGCACGCGATCGCCAGCGCGGCGGCGCTGGCCGAACGCGGCGTCGAGGTGCACGCGCTCGCCGCGCGGGTCGAGGCCGAGCCGATCGACGGCATCACGGTCCACCATGCGCCGGAGCTGTTCAAGGCCGGTCTCACGCCCGAGCAGCGGCTCGGCGAGGCGCGCCACCTGCGGCCCGCGGTGGTCCACCTGCACCAGCTCGACGACCCCTCGCTGCTCACGGTCCTACAGCGGCTGGCGCCGGTCGTCGCGAGCGTCCACGGCTACAGCGCCTGCACCTCCGGCGTGCACTACTTCCGCCCGGGACAGGAGTGCGACCGTCCACACGGCCCCGGCTGCGTGCCGAACCTCGCGCTGCGGGGATGCGCGCACACGCGCGACCCGCGCTGGCTGCCGCGGGGCTATCGCAAGGCGACGCTCAGCGTGCAGGCGCTGCGCAGCGCGGACCTGGCGGTCTCCTATTCGAGCGCGGTCGACCGCCATCTCGCCGTCAACGGCGTCGCCCGCCGCGCGATCGTGCCGCTGTTCGCGACGACGCCCCCCGCCGTCGACGCCGTGACCGCCGAGGCCACGGCAAACGCAGGCGCCGCCGAGGCCGCCGGCGTCACGGCAACCGCCGGCGCCGCCGGGACCATCGGCGCCGCCGGGACCGCCGGGGCGGCGGCAAACGCCGGCGTCACCGGGACCCTCGCCCCGACCCACCGCCGCGTCGTGTTCGCGGGCCGCGTCGTAACGCCGAAGGGCGTCGGCATCCTGATCCGCGCGGTGCGCCGGGTCGACTGCGAGCTGGTGATCTGCGGCGACGGCTGGCAGCTGGAGGCGATGCGCAGGCTCGCGCGCAGGCTGGGCGTGCACGAGCGGGTGCGCTTCACGGGCTGGCTGGCGGCGCCCGAGCTGGCCCGCGAGCTGAGGCAGGCGTCGGTGGTCGCGATCCCCTCGCTGTGGCCGGAGCCCTTCGGGCTCGTCGGGATCGAGGCCGGAGCCGCGGCCCGCCCCGTCGTCGCCAGCCTCACCGGCGGCGTCGGCGACTGGCTGAAGGACGGCGTCAACGGGCTCGGCGTCCCGCCCGGCGACGCGGACGCCCTCGCGCAGGCGCTGAACGAGCTGCTGGACGATCCCGAGCGAGGGCGCCGGTTCGGCGAGGCGGGGCGCGGGCTGGTCGCGGCGCGCTTCACCCGCGAGCGCCACGTCGACGCGCTGCTGGACGCCTACCGCAAGGCCCATGCGACGTGGCAGAGCAGTCGCGGCGGCCGGGCCGCCGCGGACGCCCCCGACACGCCCCGAGCCGAGCCCTCGCAGGTGTGAAGCCGGCGCTGCTCTGCATCTCGCAGTCGTTCCCGCCGCAGACGACGCCGACGGCGATCCGCGCCGGCAAGCTGCTGCAACGCCTGTCCGAACAGTGGGACGTGACGGTGCTGACCGAAGGCGAGGGCCCGCACGGCGTCGAGGGTGTGCGGGTGCAGACCGTGAGCAGCCGGCCCCCCACGCGCCTGCTCGCGACGATCCGCCGGCTGCGCCTGGACAAGCTGATCGAGCTGGCGGTCTGGCCGGACCACTCGATCTTCTGGGTGCTGCCCGCGATCCGGGCGGGCCGGCGCCTGATCCGCAAGCAGCGGCCGAGCGCGATCGTCGTGTTCATGATGCCCTACTCCGCCGGGCTCGCCGGGGTCGCGCTGAGCCGCCTGACCCGCGTGCCGCTGGTGCTGAACCTCGACGACTCGCCGACGTGCAGCGACATGCACCCGTACTTCCCGACGGCGCTGCACTTCCGCGCGGCACGGGCGCTGGAGGACGCCTACGCACGCCGGGCCGACGCCACCGTGTACGTGTCGGGGACGAACCTCGCCGCGATCCGCGAGCGCCAGCCGGCGGAGGTCCGCGAGAAGCTGCACCTCGTCCGCTACGGGGCCGACCGCGCGGAGATCGAGCCGGGCAACGGGCACGGGCAGTGCTTCGAGATCGCCTACGTCGGGGCGATGTCGGGCTGGTGGGCGCTGATCGAGCAGAGCGACCCGCCGAGCCTCGCGCGGCGGGCGTTCCGCATGTGGAACCGGCTGGGTCGCTACCGGCACGCCGAGCTCGACGAGCGCACCTCCTCGCCGGCGGTGATCGGCCGCGCGATCGCCGCGACGGTCGGCGAGCACCCGGACTGGGCGGGACGAATACGGCTCTCGATCCACGGCAACCCCTATCCCGAGGAGGTCGTGGCGCGGGCGCTGGCGGGCGCCGGCGTGCAGGAGGTCGTGGAGGTGTCGGGTCCGATCCCGCACGATCGGGTCGCGCAGCTGTTCGCCGACTCGGACCTGCTTTTCCTGACGCTGCCCTCGCGCCCCGACGGCACTCCCGGCGGGCGGATCTCCGCGAAGACGTACGAGTACCTCGCGACCGACCGGCCGATCCTCGCGGCGGTGCCCCCCGGCGAGAACTGGGACTACCTCAGCGGCAAGGCCGGCGTGTGGCTGGTCGACCCCTCCGACTGGCAGCGCATGAAAGACGTGATCGGCGGCCTGGCCAGGGCGAAGTTCGCCGGCCGGCCGATGTCGTTCGATCGCAGCGGGCTCGCGGCGGAGCTGTCATACGACACCCGCGCCGCCGAATTCGACGCGGTGATCCGCACGGCGATCGCGCGCCGCGGCGGCTAGCGAAACCCCGCCTAGGAGGCACCGGCACCGCCGGCACCGGCGGCGGCATCGCGCGGCGTCGCCAGCACGTGGACGTGCCAGGCGGCATGCTCGGGCGCCACCTCAGGCGACTCGACGGCGCGCACCTCGTAGTCGTGCGCGCGCAGCAGCTCGACGACGGCGGCGTTCGTGCCGTGCAGCTCGCAGATCAGCGCCGGGCGGCACTCGCCGAGCAGCTTGCTCGCGCCGCGCAGCGCGGCGACCTCGGCGCCCTCGATGTCCATCTTCACGAGCTGCGGCGCCGGCAGGCGCGCGAGCTGGGCGTCGAGCGTCGAGACCTCGACGCGGACGCTGCCGCTGGCGGCGGTGTCGCGCTTGAAGGCGGTATCGCCGCTGGTGTCGAGCTTCGCCCACGTCGGCGAGTCGTGGATCTCGAGCTCCGCCTCCCCCTCGCTGTCGCTCAGGGCGAGCGCGACCAGCTCGACGTTGCCGAGGCCGTTCAGCTCGACGTTGCGCAGCACCGCGCGCTGGTTGTCGGGCAGCGGCTCGAACGCGATGACCTTGCCGCCCTCGCCGACGAGGCGCGCCGCGATCAAGCTGTAGAAGCCGATGTTCGCGCCGACGTCCCAGACGACGCCCCCGGGTGGCACGTGCGCGGCGAACAGGTCCTGGATCAGCGGCTCGCTCGTGCCGAGCGCGTAGCCCGCGGCGGCGCCGGCGGGGTCGATCAGCAGGCCCGCCGCCTGCCCGTGGGCGACGGTGCGCGGCTTGTGCAGCAGGCGCGCGCCGAGCAGCTTCACCAGCGGGCCGATCACCGGCCTGAACTGCTGGCGCCCGGCCCAGCGCAGGGCCGGGGCGGGGACGCGATCAACCAGTCCCATGACTCGTCACACCGGGGTCAGGGACCGCGCCGGGGGTGGGCGCCCCGGGGTCGGGGGCGTCTGGCCGAGCGGGTGTCGGCGTGCGCCCCACGCGCTCGAGGCTGACACGCGGGCGCATCAGCGCGAGGATCGCCTTGACCGGCAGCTGCATCGCTTTCGTGAGCAGCGAGCGCCGCACGGGCGAGGGCGAGCGCCGCAGCGCGATCACGTCGGAGCGCTTGAGGAAGCGGTTGCCCTGAAGCGGGCTGCCCGTGCGCAGCGCGTCCATGTCGGGGACCGGCGCGTCCGACCCCGTCCACTCCAGGAGCTGCGCGACGACGCCCTCCGGATCGGCGAGGAACTGCTCGTGACGCACGAAGATGCGCCGCTCGCGCGGGTGGCGCAGGTAGGCGAGCACGCAGAGCAGGTGCGTCACCCACAGCTGCAGGTTCGTCACCAGCGCCGACTTCGAGGGCGAGTCGGCGTTGCGGCTGTCGAAGGAGTCCACGACCCCCTGCGGGTCGCGCACGAGGAACAGCAGGTACAGCTCGATCCCCTCGATCGCCTGCAGCTCGATCGCCCGCAACGGGTAATGCGAGGTGTCGACGATCGTTCCCGAGCCGGTCTGGCGGGCGATCGCGTGGTAGAGCGCGTCGTAGATCCGCAGGTAGGGCGCGCGCAGCTCGCGCCGGCGCGACCACTCCCGCCAGCGGAAGATCACCGAGGAGCGATCCAGGTACAGCTGGGTGTCGTGCCCGAACAGCTGCTCGCGGCCGGGTACCTGCTCGGCGATCGCACCCCACAGCCGCGCGCCCTGCTCGCCGCCGAACGAGGCCATCCCCTTGCGGGTTAGCCAGGAATGGAGCTCCCCCGCGAAGAACACGCCGTCGCAGTTGCCGAGCGTGACGCCCAGCACCGTGCTGCCGCTGCGATGCGCGCCCAGCACGTAGACGACCTTCGGCTTGGCGGTTGGCTCAGCCACGACGCTCCGCCGACTCGGTGCCCGGCGCGGGCGCCTCAGTTCCGGGCGATCCTGCCTGCGCCCCGGCTGCCTGCGCCCCGCCCACGGCGACGGGCCGCAGCCGCGCGAACACCGGCCCCCAGCAGGCCTGCATCAGGCTCGTCAGGCCCGACCAGCGCTCGACCTTGCGCACCGAGCGCCGGACGGCGACGGTCTCGCGCGAGATCATGGCATTGCCCTCCAGCGCGACGCCGGCGCGCAGCGCGCCCATGTCGGGGAGCGCGGTGCCGGTCCCGAGCGCCCGCACGATCTGCTCCATGGTGCCCTCCGGATCGGCGAGGAACGCCTCGTGCGTGACGAACACGCGCCGCGCCCGCGGGTGGCGCAGGAACACGACGGTCGAGAGCAGATGCGTCAGCCACAGGTCGAGGTTCGTCGCGAAGATGCGAACCCGCCGCTCGGCGAGTTCGTGACGCCTCAGCTCGCGGACGTTGGAGGCGACGACGTCCTGGGGGTCGCGCACGAGCAGCACGAGATACAGCTCGACCTCGCGCGAGCGCTGAAGCTCGCGGGCGCGCAGCGGGAAGTGCGAGGTGTCGACCACGTGCGTCACGCCGGCGGTGCCCGCGATCGCGCGCAGCAGCGCGTCGGCGACCTCGCGATAACGCCGCCGCAGCGCGCGCCGCCGTAGCCAGGCGTCGGGGCGCAGCAGCGAGGAGGAACGCTCGATCGCGCGGTTGACCACGCCGCCGAACAGCTGCTCGGCCTCGCTGTCGCGCATGCGCTCGCGCACCTGCGCCCAGAACTCGCCGCGCTCGGTGCCGCCGACGCCGGGCATGCCGCCGTTGATCAGCCACTCGTCGACCTCGCCGGCGTAGAACGAGTCCGAGCAGTTGCCGAGCGCGACGCCAAGGATCGTGCTGCCGCTGTGTCCGGCGCCCATCACGTAGATCACCTTCGGCTTGCCGATCGGCGCCCGTTCCGGAGCCGTCGTCAGCGGCTGCGACGGCGCCTCGGAAAGGGGGGTTGATCTTTCGGACACGCCCATGGAGGCGGCAGTGTAACGGTCGCTTGGCGGCCGGCGGCGGGCCTGGTCGAGGCGCCTAACCGCGCGCGGTTGGCCTCATGATCGCGAATACGGCCCGCCACGGCAGCTGTAGCAATGCCGTCAGCCACGATCGCCGCGCGGGGGCCTCCGGCCGCGCGTTGAGCGCCACGACCTCCGTCTGGACCAGGCGGTTTCCGTGGAACGGGACGCCCGTGCGCAGCGCCTGCAGGTCCGGCGCCCCTGCGCCGGAGCCGGCCGAGGCGAGGATCCTCTCCAGCACCCCGGCGGGGTCGGCGACGAAGTCCTCGTGACGGACGAACATACGGCGCCGGCGCGGGTGGCGCAGGAAGACCAGCAGCGAGAGCAGGTTCGTCAGCCACAGGTAGGCGTTGCTGGTCGGCACGTCGAAGCGGCGCTCGACGACGTCGGCGCGACCCAGCGAGGCGACGACGCTCTGCGGGTCGCGCACGAGCCACAGCAGATGCAGCTCGACGCCGCCGAGCGCCTGCAGCTCGCGCGCGCGCAGCGGGTAGTGGGAGGTGTCGACGACGCACTCCTCGCCCGAGACGGCGACGAGCGTCCGGTACAGCCGCTCGGAGACCTCCCTGTAGCGGGGGCGTAGCCGGCGGCGCGTGCGCCACTTGCGCGGGTTGAGCAGGCCCGACGAGCGCTCGAGCCAGCCGGTGCGCGCGGCGAGCACGTCGCCGGCGTCGCCGACCTGCTCCAGCACCTCCGCCCAGAAGGCGCGCAGCCGCTCATCCTCGCGGCGGGGCACGCCTTCGCGCATGAACCACCTGTCGAGCTCACCCGCGAACAGGACGCCATCGCAGTTGCCGAGCGCCACGCCGAGAATCGTGCTCCCGCTGCGCCCGGCGCCCATCACGTAGAAGACCTTCGGCCGCCGCTCCCCGGACGCGGCCGCAGGCTCAGACGACCGCGCTGTCCCCGCCATCGCGCCAGTCTTGCACAGCGCCTTTCGCGCTCAGCCGGCGACCTCGCGCAGCAGCTGCGCGACGGTCCGCGCCGCGCGCTCGGCGCTCATGCTCCGCGCCGCGAACTCGCGCCCGCGCGCCCCCAGCCGCTCGCGCAGCCGCGCGTCGGCGAGCAGGTCGGCGAGCGCCCCCGCGACAGCCTCCGCATCGGGCTCGACGATCTCCGCGGCCTGCGCCTCCGCCAGCTCCCCGAACCGCCGCGGGCCGTCGAATGCCAGCACCGGGCGCCCGGAGGCGAGTGAGGCCGCGAGCGTCGTCTTGCGCGAGTTCGGGCCGATCGGGTCGACGAACAGCAGCACCTCGCACGCGGCCAGCGCATCGGAGAGCTGTTGCGGCGGCAGCGTGCCCGAGAAGCAGGGCTCTTGCGCGAGGCCCGCGCCGCGGGCGGCCGTGAGCCACGACTCCGCGGCGGCCGAGTCGCGGCCGGGTGCGCCGAGCAGCAGCAGCCGCGCCTCCAGGCCCCGGTCCTGCACGCGCCGCAGCGCCGCGGCGATCAGCGCGGCGGTCTGCTCACCGTAGGCGGCGTACCCGAACAGGCCGATCGTGGCGGCGCCGTCGGGGTCGCCGGCCGCCGCCGGCCGGGGCGTCGCGGCAGCGGTCCGCGCGACGGCGGGCTGGGTATAGACGGGCGGGTTGGAGGCGGGCAGGTTCGAGAAGACGGGCGCGACGGCGATCCGCCGCTTCGGCAGCCACGGCCGCGTCGCGAGCCACTCGGCCTGAAAGTCCGTGGTGGTGAGCACGGCGTCGGAGCGGCGCATCACCTCGACCAGCAGCGCGCGCTGGGACACCGCCCAGGCGGCGCCGCGCGGGCCGTCGCGTCCCCAGGGGTAGACGAACTCGTGCAGGATCGTCACCAGCGGCAGCCCCGCCCGCCCGACGGCGCCGAGCACGGGCCGCACGAACAGCGGCAGCCCCCGGTACGAGAAGGCAAACACCGAGTAGTGCACCAGCGCAACCTCGGCCCGCGAGGCGGCGAGCCCGGCGGGCAGCTGCCCCACCCACGCCCCGACCTCGGCACGGGCGCCGGCAAACGAGGCGTCGTGGCGGTCGAGCCAGTGCGTCGAGCACTCGCAGCGCTCGTCCCGCAGCGCCCGGCTCAGCCGCTGCTCGTGGTCGCGCACGCCGCAGATCGGCGCCGTCGAGATGCCGATCGCCGCGGTGCGCAGCAAACGGGCCTCAGCGCCCGGCATCCGCGCGGTGCGCGGCAGCGGCGGCTCAGCGCCCGGCATCGCCGCGACCAGTGAGCATCTCGCCGCGATAGGCAGCCGCGATCGCCTCGCCGAGCGCCTGCCCGTCGCCGGTCGCCAGCACCAGGCCGGACTCGGACGAGTCGATCAGCTCCTTCATCCCGGTGTCCTCGCTGACGATCAGCGGCACGCCCCCCGCCAGCGCCTCCGCCGGCGCGTAGGCGAAGCCGTCCTCGTAGGCAGGGTGCACGCACAGGCTCGCGCGGCGCAGGTGCCGCAACGGATCGCCGGGACGCACCTCGACCCGCGGGTCCGCCGCGCAGGCCGACTGCACGAAGCGGCGCATCCCCCTCGTGCCCCAGCCGCCGACCAGGACGAGCTTCAGATCGTCGTAGGGCAGACGCCGCACGGCGTCGATCAGCAGCGGCACCCCCTTGTGCACGGCGAGGCTGCCGACGTAGACGACCTCGAAGCGATCGCTGGGCTCGCGCGAGAGCGCCTGTGCGTAGCGGGGGTCGGGCGTGAGCGGGAAGTCCACCAGGCGCTCCTCGGGGAACCCTTCGCGAAGGAACGACTCGCGCACGTAGCGCGAGGAGACGTAGATGCGCTCGGCGAGCGCGTACTCGGCGAGGTTTCGCTCGACGAGATGCCGCGTCCAGGACCCTTCGAGCGGATAGCGCCGGCGCGCTTCGGCATGGCGCCGCGCGACCTGCCGCAGATGCGAGTTCGCCGAGACCAGCCCGAGCGAGCACCCTCCCCGCCGGCGTGCCGCCTCGAGCTGGCGCAGCGCCTGGCCGTTGAAGGCGATCAGAGCCTCCGCGGCGGGCAGGCGCGATGCCGCATAGGCGTCGAAGTCCTGCATGAAGGCCCGCGTGCGCACGCCGGGCGAGAGCGGCAGCAAGGAGCGCGCGAGCAGGCCGCTCGGCCGAGCGCGCCCGGGCGCGGGCTCGCGCGCGCCGCCGTCGATGCGCTCACAGGGCTCGCCGGAGCGCTCGACCGCCGCGGCGATCTCGCCGAGGTGGCGCCCCAGCCCGCCGGTCCCGAGCGGCGCGGAGCACGTCAGGACCGTGCGCCCGCCGGGGAGCGCGGCAAGCTGGCGCGCGAGCGCCGTCTCGCGCCAGGCGGCGTCCAGCGGCGTGCTGCGTCGGTGGTGCGCGACGCCTTGGTCAGCCGCGGCGGTCATAGCCCCAGAGCGCGACCAGATCGCGATCCAGATACTCGCCGATCGCTTCGACCTCGCCCCTGAAGCGGTGCCGCAGCTCGCTCATCAGCTCCTCGTCGAGGGGCTCGGGCTTGCCCATCACCAAGTGCCGCTGGGTCGCGAACATGGCCCGTTTGCGCAGCGCGTCGGGCGTAAGCGCCTTCAGCACGGCCTTGACCCCGCGCGAGACGGGCCCGCGACCGACGGAGATCACGTTCAGCAGTTCGTCCATCTGCTGCGAGCGCATCATCACGGTCGTGGAGTTGGCGTCGGTCGAGCGCACCGGGGGCGCCTCGTCGACGCCCAGGAAGCGGCGCACGGTGCGGACGGTCCGCTCGTTGTCGGCGCGGAAGTCGTCGTAGATCAGCACCAGCACCTGCTCGGGTCCGAATGCCTCGTGGTAGCGGCGCAGCTGCTCGGCGTAGCGGACGTGGTCGGAGTACATCAACAGCTGCGGGCGGTGCGAGCGGCGCGGGATCTTCCTGCCCGCCCGGCGCTCCGGCTCCAGCTCGATCGCCCGCCTGAAGCTGCGCTCACCCTCGACGTGGGTCCGCAGCAGCTGGATATGCAGCGAGCGCAGGAAGCTCGCGGGCTCGCGCAGGATCGCGATGATCCGCGCGTCGGGACGGGCTTCGGCGATCTGTGCCGCGGCGGTGTGCGAGAGCAGGTAGGCCGAGGAGGCCTCGCCGATGCGCTGCCCGGGAGCGGCACCGCTGAACAGCGCGCGGTACTCCTCGATCGTCTCGAACGGCGGCGCGGAGCGCGGCGGCTGGAAGCGCGGGCGCATGTCGCTCGCGAAGAACCACGGCTCCTTGAGCTCGGGCATGAAGATCTGCGGGTGGTCTCGCAGCATCTCGTACAGCGCCGTCGTGCCGCACTTCGGATGCCCGACGATGTAGAAGTCGGGTATCCGCTGCGAGGGTTCGAGCGCGGCGCTCGGCGCCTCAGGCGAGGCGGTCATAGCCCCACAGCGCGCCCAGGTCGCGGTCGAGGTGGCGGCTCAGCGCGGAAACCTCGTCCGCGAAGCGGATCCGCAGCTCACGCATCGTGCGCTCGTCGGCCGGCTTGGGCTCGGCGAGCTGCGCCCGGCGCTCGATCGCCATCGCCCGGTGACGCAGGCTTCGCGGCGTCAGCGTCTTGATCGCACGCTTGGCGCGACCTGCCCCGGCGCCGCGGCCGAGATACAGCGAGCGCACGAGACCGGAAGTGCGCGCGGAGCGCACGCGCACCGTGGGGTTGGCCTCTGTCTGCTCGATCGCGACGGCGTCGTCGAGGTCGAGGAAGCGCAGCACGCGCCGCACCGTGGCGACGTTGTCGGCACGGAAGTCGTCGTAGATCAGGACCAGCAGCTGCTCGGGCGGGAACACCGCCAGATAGCGCTGCAACTGCTCGACGTAGGTGACGTGGTCGGAGTAGAACAGCGTCTGCGGGCGCGAGGAGGTGGCGGGCACGCGCTTGCCTTCGCGGCGCAGGGGCTCCAGCGCGACCGCCTTGGCGAGGTCGGGCTCGGTCTCGACGCCGGTCTGCAGGAACTGCATGTGCAGCGAGCGCAGGAAGCTCGCGGGCTCGCGCAGGATCGCGACGATGCGGGCCGCCGGCTGCACCTCGGCGATGCGTCGCGCGGCCTCGTGCGAGAACAGGTAGGAGGGCGTCGCCTCGCCCGCCCGCTGGCCCGGCTTCGCGTCGCGGAACAGCGCGCGGTAGGCATCGAGCGTGCGCGGGTGCTTGTCCGCCCCGGCGCGTTGGGCCGTGGAGCGCAGCTCCGGCACGAAGTACCACGGCTCCTTGACGGCGGGCATGAAGATCTGCGGATGCGTTCGGAGCATTTCGTAGAGCGCCGTCGTGCCGCTCTTGGCATGGCCGGCGATGAAGAAGTCCGGCAGCCTTCCCGATGACAGCTCGTTGACCGCGGCAGACACCTCAAGCGACGCTGTCATAGCCCCAAAGTCTAACGAGGTCCCGTTCCATGAAATCGGCCAGCGCCACGACCTCCGGCTTGAAACGGCTGCGCAATTCGGCCATCAGGCGCTCGTCGGGAGGCGGCGGCTCGGCGTGCAGCAGACGGCCCCTGATCGCGTGCACCGCCCCCCGCCGCGCGCGCTGCGGGACGACGGCCTTGATCGCGCGCTTGAGCGCCTGCGAGAGCGGCCCGCGACCGACGGAGACCGCGTGCAGCAGCTCGTGCGCGCGCTGCGAGCGGAAGTGGACGGTCGGGTTGGCGCGCAGCGGGTCGATCGGCACGCCGTCGTCGAGGCCCAGGAAGCGCACCACCTCGCGCACGACCGCCTCGTTGTCGGCAAGGAACTCGTCGTAGGTGAGCACCAGCAGCTGCTCGCGCGGGAAAACTGCCAGATAGCGCTGAAGCTGCTGCATGTAGCGAACGTGGTCCGAGTACAGAAGCGTCCGCGGCCAGTAGGTGTAGCGCGGGATCTCGCGCCCGGCGCGCCGGGCCGGCTCGAGCGCCAGCGCCTTCGCGAGGTCGGGCTCGGTCTCGACGTAGGTCTCCAAAAACTGCATGTGCAGCGAGCGCAGCAGGCTCGCGGGCTCGCGCAGGATCGCGACGATGCGCGCGTCGGGGCGCACCTCGGCGATGCGCGCCGCGGCGGTGGGCGACCACAGGTACAGCGGCGAGGCCTCGCCGATCAGCTCGCCGGGGCGGGCTCCCTGAAACCAGGCGGCGTATTCCTCCAGCGTCTTCGGCGTGCCTTCCGGGCGCGGCGGCGTGCGCTCCCACAGCTCGTGCGCGAAGAACCAGGGCTCCTTCGCGTCGGGCATGAAGATCTGCGGGTGGCGCCGCAGCATCGAGTAGAGCGCCGTCGTGCCGGTCTTCGGCTGGCCGACGATGTAGAAGTCGGGGAGCTTGGCCTCCGCGAGTCCCGTGTCGCCGCGCCCGGCGCGCTCGCCGCGCTCGCCGCGCTCGGCGGGCTCCCCGCGCTCGGCGCCGCGGACGCCGGGCATGCGCGTAGGTCGGTCGGGCGGTGGCATCGTTCGCCGACGGTCAGAGCGAAGTTGGCGATCTGGTCGCCAGCTCCGAGGCGTGCCGGTAATAGGTGTTTTGCGTCTGCAGCAGCGCCTTCGTGTCGAAGCCGACGAGCCTGCCGTCGACGATCACCATCACCCGGTCGCAGATGTCCAGCGTCGACATGCGGTGGGCGATGATGAACAGCGTCAGTTCGCTGCGCAGCGCCATGAGCGACTCGCCGATCAGCGTCTCGGAGTGCGGGTCCAGCGCGCTGGTGGGCTCGTCGAGCACCAGCACCTCAGGGTTCGCGGCGAGCGCCCGCGCCAGGCAGATCCGCTGCTGCTGGCCACCGGAGACGGCGTCGGCGCGCGGCCCGACGACCGTTTGGTAGCCGTTCGCCCAGCCGGTGATGTCGTCGTGGATGCGGGCGAGCTTGGCGGCGTGTTCGACCGCCGCGTCGTCGATGTCGCGGAAGAAGCGGATGTTGTCCGCGACGGTCGCGTGCAGCAGGCGCGGTTCCTGCGGCACGTAGGAGACCTGCCGGTACCAGTCCTCACGCGCGTAGCGATCGGCGGAGACGCCGTTGATCAGATAGCTGCCGCGGTCGGCTTTGCGTAGTTGCAACAGCAGCTGTACGAGCGTGGACTTGCCGGCTCCGGAGGGCCCGATGATGCCGATCACCTCGCCGCCGCGCACGTCGAAGCTGATGTCCGAGAGCACGGGCCGCTGGGGGTCGTAGCCAAAGCTCACCCCGCGGAAGGACACCTCCCCCACGCGCCCCAGGCGCTCGTGGCCGAAGTCGGGGGCGCTCTCGTTGTAGCGCTTGACGGCTTCCTGGGTGCGCTCGATGAAGGGCAGCGACTGCGACAGCCCCTGGTAGGCGCCCTGGACGAGCTGGCCGGCGGTACCGGCGCGCGTGAGGATCAGCACGACGCCGGCGAGCGCGCCCGCGTGGCTGTGCCCGACGAGCGTGAGCCCGGCGACGCCGCCGACGAGCAGGACGTAGATCAGGCTCTGGTAGAAGTTCGCGACGAACCGCGTGATCAGCTGCGAGCGGTAGTAGAAGCCTTCGGAGTTCTCGACCAGCCCCGCGATTCGCTCCCGCTGGGCGGAGACGACGCCGAACACGTGGGTCTCTTCGGCGACGCGGATCGACTCCGCGACGCCGCCCGCATACTCGACCTGGGCCTTGGACAGGGCGCGCGCGTTCGCGACGCCCCGCGCCCGCAGCGGGCGCAGCAGGCCGAACAGCGCGATCGACGCCACCGCGACGATCACTGCCGCGAACGGGTTCAGCGCGATGGCGGTGCCCAGCAGCACGAGGAACGTCGCGGTGGAGGTGATCAGCCCCGTCGCCTGGAGCGCCCCCGCGGTCGCCGACATCACCTGGCTCGTCGTCGTCTCCTGCAGCTGCCCCTCGCGATCGCGCGACTGCACCGACCACGACGCGCGCGTGAACGCGTCGAACAGGCTCTTGCGCAGGTTGCCCTGGACGTTCGCGGCGATCCGCGAGGGCAGGATCGAGAGCGGGAACTGCAACACCAGACGCAGCATCACCAGCCCGAACGCGACGAGGATCAGCGTCCCGCGCGAAGCGGTGACGTGCAGGAAGGAGTGGTCGAAGTGGACGGTCTTCGCGCCGGTCACAACGGTCGAAGCGATCTGCGCGATCAGCGCGAGCGTGCCGGCTTCGGCGAAGCCGGAGAAGATCGAGCAGACCGCGAGCACGACGACCGTTTTGCGGCGCCTGCCCAGCAGCAGGTTGACGCGGTAGCGCATCGAGCGGCCCTGCTCGTCCCCTGCGCCGGACTGCGGGCCGGGCGCGGCCGGGCTTGGCGCCGCCGGGCCTGGCACCGCCGAACCAGGCGCTGCTGCCGGACCGGGCGCTGCCGCCGGACCGGGCGCTGCCTCCGAACCTGGCGCCGCAGGACCGGGCGCCGCGGAAACCGGCGGCCGCGGAGCGCGGCCCTTGCGGTCACGCAGCGGGCTCATGCCGGCACCGCCAGCGGCGCCTCGGGCGCCGCGCGTCTGCGCGGCAGCTTCACGCCGAGCTGGCGCCGCCCCGGCCCGAGGAACCAGTAGGAGACCAGCCCGATCGCGAGCCAGAAGTAGGGCCCGGCGGCGGTGCTGGTGATGAAGGGCCCCGAGAACCCCTCGAGCGCGAGCGCGACGAACGGGGCGAACGCCCCGGCGAGCATGATCGCGAGCTCGCCGTCGCCCACGCTGCGCATCCCGACGGTCATGCGCATGATGACGAAGATCGTCAGCGCGACCCAGACGATCAGCCCGGGGGCGCCGAGTTCGTCGGCGACGACGTTGTACTGCGTCTCGGCGCTGACGCCGTGGCCTTCGACCAGTTCGGTGACCTTGCCGCCGAACCCACCGGCGGCGCCGACGGTCCCGAGCCCGACGCCGAGCGGCGCCTTGGCGAGGAAGTCGGGGATGTTCTCCCAGGCGGAGGACTTGTGCGCGGGCACGGTCGAGGCGGCCTGCCCGGGGGCGATGCTTTCGTAGCGCTTGAAAGTCCCGCCGCCCACCGCTCCGACGAACAGGCTGCCGAGCGGGATGGCGAGCGCGACGATCACGAGCATCGCCCCGAGCGCGCGCGTGACGTTGCGGCCCGCGAGCGACGCCAGCCCGGCGAAGGCGGCGACCCCCAGCACCGCGCCGACGACCTGCAATCGCCCGAGGCCCGTGGCCACGGCGACGAGCGAGCCCAGCGCCAGCACGGCGGCGAGCCATCTTCGCCGCGAGCGCCAGGTGGCGAGCAGGGCCAGCGAGCAGGGCAGCGCGATGACGCCGACGCCGCCGCTGAAGCCGCTGTCGGCGCCGAGGCCCAGTGGTCGCACGCGGGCTTCCCCTTCGCTGCTGTAGTTACGGGCGATCGAGCCCTTTTTGCCGACGGTCGTGGGCTGGAACAGCGCGCGATAGCCCGGCCCCCAGTTGGCCAGCTGCTGCGGGCTGAGGCTCGTCTGGTAGGTCGCGACGATGCCGTTTGCCAGGCCGATCACGCCGACGATCACGAACAGCTGCCGCAGGCGCTTCTTGCTGCGGAACAGGACGTAGCCGAAAAAGAAGAACGGGACCCATTGCAACTGCTGGCGGAAGCCGCCGAGCACGTGCAGCACGCCCTGGGTCTTCGGGTTGAAGGCGTTGACCAGCACGATCGCCACGAACGCCAGCACCCAGCCGCTGAGCGGCGGCAGCTTGATCGGCTCGCGCCGCGCGATCAGGCGCGCCAGCGCGCCGAGGCAGATCGCGAGGATCAGCACGTTGCGCACGGCGGCGGTCGCTTCGCTGCGGCCGATCCCGAGCTTGATCGGGCCGTCGAGCAGCCCGAGGTAGATCGCGAGCAGACCGACGGTCACCTCGAGCCGGCTGTTGACGATCAGCAGCACGATCAGCAGCACGGCGGCGATCGCGCCAAGCACCAGGAACACGCTCGTGTGCGGCAGCGCGACGGTCAGGCCGAGCGCGATCGCCGCGGGCACGAGGCCCGCGAGGGCCACTACTGCGAGGTCGCTTATGCGTCTGTCGAAGACAACCGGGTGAACCGCGCCGCCTCCCCCCGAAAGGCGCAGATGGTCGGTGGTCATCGACCCATCAGCTTGCCCACCCATGAGGCGCCATCGCTGCCGGTGAAGCCGTAACGGTTCATGTCGCGACGCGTCAGGCAGTTCGCGACGGTCCCGAGCGGCGGCGCCTCCGACTGCGCCAGCAACTGCACGAGGCGCTGCGCGGAGGCTTCGCGCGTGTGGCCGGCGCGGCCGACGACGACGACCGCGTCGGCGAGCCGCAGCAGCGGGATCGCGTCGCTGACCACGAGCGGCGAAGGCGCGTCGATCAGGACGTAGTTGAATTCGTCGGACAGCGAGCGCAGCAGCTCGGCCATCGCCTCGTGACCGAGCAGCGCGGGCGGGTTGGAGACCGGGGCGCCGCCCGAGAGCAGGAACAGCGATCCCCCCTCCTGGGACTCGACGACCGTCGCCACGGCACCAGGCGCCGGCGCACCCGGCACCGGCACTGGCTGCTGGGCCATCGGCGCCGGCGAGATCGGGTGCACGCGCTGCATCGCCTGCGCAGAGGAGAGCCGCCCGATCAGGACCTCGGCGAGCCCCTGCGCGCCGTCGAGGCCGAGCAGTTTCGCCTGCACCGGGCGACGCAGGTTCGCCTCCACGATCGCGACGCGCTCGCCGGAGTCGCGAGCCACCAGCGCGAGGTCGGCGACCACGGTGGACTTGCCGTCGCCGGCGTCGGCGCTGACGAACAGGATCGTCCGCGAAGGCCGCATCCGCCGCGGGTCGGGCGTGACGCCGAGGTGCAGCGCCGTCAGCAGCCGCCGTAGCGGCTCGACGAGGAAACGCGAGGGCGCCGGCTCGCCGTTGCGGCGCACGACGGGGCGTCGCACTTTCGGCAGGCCGGTGAGGATCTGCGCGCCGAACGCCGCCTCGACGTCGTCCAGCGTCCGCAGCCGGCGGTCGAAGCGGTCGAGCACGTAGGCGGCGATCATCGCCAGCACGATCCCGACCACGAACCCGAAGATGGCGTTCTTGCGCGGCTTCGGCGAGAGCAGGATCGCGGTGCCCGGCTTGGCGGGCTTGATCTGCTGCGCGCCCGACACCGTCAGGCTCGATTCGAGCTGGTTGATCTTGCTGTTGAGCGAGGCCGCCTGGAGCACGCTGGAGGTGCTCGGCGCCCTGGTGACGGTTTCTTCTTTTTCCTTGCCTTTTTCGCCCGCGGCGCCCGTCGTCTTGGGCACGGTCTTAGGCACGTTCGCCGCTTCGATCCTGCGCAGCTGGCGGCGCGCGATCGCGATCGCGCGTTCGATCGAGCGCGTGCGGCTGGCGCGCTGGCGTTTGATGAAGGTGCGCGCCGTGGTGTTCGCCAGCAGCGCGGACCCCCTCGACGTGTGCGCTTCGGCCGTGATCGTTATGAACTCGCTTTTTTCGGGCGCCTTCGCGCGGATCTTGCTGCCGCGCACGAGCGCCTTGTCTTTGGCGCGCAGGGTCTGGCGCACCTGTTCGACGACGATCGAGTTGATGATCTGCACCTGGTTGTTGACCAGCGCCGACTGGTTTTTGGTGCTGACTTTTTCACCGGGCGCGGCTTCTTCGGCGGCGGCCCCGAGGTACACCTGCGTGCTCGACTGGAACTCGCGCGTCTGGTGCTTGTAATAGAAGTAGCTGGCGACGCCGACGACGATGCCGACGGCGAGGATCAACCACTTGCGTCGCCACAGCGGGCGCAGGATGGAAGTAGCGTCGGTCGTCTCGTTCATCGACTTCGGGAACCGTCCGTGGCCCGCAGACAGCCATCATACGGTCTCGTTTATTGAGCGGCTAAAGACTACCGGCCGTTCGCGGCTGGCTGGCAAGCATGCATGCAACGATGTCGCCGTGTCAAGCCAGACCCCGCATGCCGATCCGACGGGTTTCCCGGGCTCTGAGCCGAGCGCCGGGCCGGGCGTCCGGCGCTCCGCCGGCAAGCGGCTGCTGGTGGTCAGCCACCCGTCGGTGGTGACCGTCAACCAGGAGGTCTACCGCGAGCTCGAGCGCCGTGGCTGGGAGACCACGATCGTGCTGCCGAGCCGCTGGCGCAGCGAGTACACGGGACGGGAGATGACGCCGCAGGTGCTCGACGGGATGGAGGGCTCGCTGCGGCGCACGGCGGTGGCGCTGCGCGGGCGCCCCCAGCGCCACTTCTACCTGGCCCGCTGCGGCGCGCTGGCGCGCGCGGCGCGCCCGGACGTCGCGTTCGTCGAGGCCGAGCCCTTCTCGCTGGCGGCGACGCAGTGGCGCGGGCCGCTGCGGCGCCTCGGCGTCCCGTTTGGCGTGCAGTGCGCGGAGAACATCGACAGGCGCTTCCCGCTGCCGGTGCGACTGATGCGCTCGCGCGTACTGCGCGACGCCGCGTTCGTTGCGACGCGCTCGGAGACCGCGGGAGTCCTGGCGCGGTCGTGGGGCGCCCGCGGCGAGGTGGCCCTGGCGCCGCACGCCGTGCCCGCCTGGGAGCGGGTGCCGGCGCGCGGCGGGCGCCCCTTCACGGTCGGCTACGCCGGCCGGCTCGTGCCGAGCAAGGGCCTGCACGACCTGCTGGCGGCGATGCGGCGGCTGCCGGCGCCGGTTGAGCTGCTGCTGCTCGGCGACGGCGAGCTGCGCGGCGAGCTGGAGGGCCAGGAGATCCCGGGCTCGCGCGTGCGCGTGCTGGACGACCTGGGTCACGAGGGGATGGCCGCGGGCTATGCGCAGCTGGACGTGCTGGCGCTGCCTTCGCACACGACGCCGACGTGGAAGGAGCAGTTCGGCCGGGTGATCGTCGAGGCGCTGTGGTGCGAGGTCCCGGTGGTGGGCTCGGACTCCGGCGAGATCCCCTGGCTGATCGAGCTGACGGGCGGCGGGCTCGTCTACCCGGAGGGCGACAGCGAGGCGCTGGCGGCACGGCTGGCCGAGCTGCGGGAGCAGCCGCAGCTGCGCGAGCGCCTGGCGCGCACGGGCAGGGCCGCGGTCGAGCGCCTGTTCTCAGTGCCGGCGGCGACCGACGCGCTCGAACGCCTGCTCGCGGGGGCGCTAGCCGCGCGCGGAGACCTGCGCGTATAGCCGCTCGTGCTTGGCGACCATCTCGCCCCAGCCGAAGGCGAGCGCCGACTCGCGGGCGCCGGCCCCGAGACGCGCGCGCAGCCCCGCGTCGCCGCCCAGCTGGACGAGCCGCCGCGCGATCGTGGCGGGCTCGCGGTCGATCAGGTAGCCGTTGCGACCGTCCTCGATCAGCTCGCGCACGCCGCTGACGGGCGTCGCCAGCAACGGCAGGCCGCTCGCGGCGGCCTCGAACGTCACGAGCGAGAAGGTCTCGTACGCGGAGGGAAGCACGAAGGCGTCGGCGAGCGCGTAGACGAGCCCCACGTCGCGCGTGACGCCGAGCCAGTGGATGGCCTCGCCGACGCCGAGCGAGTCCGCCAGCGCCTGGTAGCGCTCGCGGTCGCCGTCACCTGCGACGAGCACGTCCCAGCCGGGCGCGCGGGCGAGCGCGCGAATCAGCGGCTCAAGGCCCTTGCGCTCCCACTCGCTGCCGACGAACGCCGCGAGCAGCCGCCCCGGCGCGATGCCGAGCTGCGCGCGCCGGGCTCGCGCCTCCTGCTCACGCGCACCGGGGGCGAAGCCCTCGACGTCGACGCCGTTGTGGATGGCGGTGGTGCGTGCGCCCAGCTCGGGGTAGTGCTCCCTGACCTCCGCGGCGACACCCTCCGAGACGCCGACGAACGCCGCGCCGCGGCTGGCCCGGAAGCACAGGCGCTCCGCCACGCGCAGCATCCGGCTGACGAGCGCGGCGTGCAGACGGAAAAGCGGCGAGGAACGGCTCGGGTTCGCGGGCCCGATCTGGTGGCAGTAGTGGACCGCGACGACGTCGACGCGGTTGAGCACGATCGCGCCCGTCGCCTGCACGACGCCACGCCGCCGCAGCGCCGTGACGATCGAGCCCGCGAACATGAACCAGGGGTAGGCGAGCAGCGCGGGGCGGCGCGGCCCCCACACCCGGTGGAACCGCACCCCGGCGGAGGCGGGCAGCGCGCAGGTGCGGGCGATCACGGTCAGCTCGTGCCCGCGCGCGCGCAAACCGAGGATCAGCTCGGCGAGCACGCGCTCCATGCCACCGACGTCGCCGACGTCGTGCGCCACGATCGTGACGGGCGTCGCGAGCGGCGAGCGCTCCCCCACATCGCTCGAGCCGGGCTCGGCCTGTGCGTGCATCTCGCGGCTCAGGTTACTGCGGGAACAGCGCCTAAAACCCGGCGCTAGGATCGGCGGCGGTGCGCAGCTACACCGACCAGCTCGACTCGGCGGGAACCTCGATGGAGGAGATCGTGCGCTGTGCGCTGGACGCGGCCCAACCCGCGCCGGGCCTGCGCTGGCTGGACGTCGGCTGCGGTCGCGGCGACCTGCTGCGCAGGCTCAGGGACGAGTGGAAACCGGCGAGCCTCGCGGGGATCGACCCGATCGACTGGCTGGACGACGACCTGCGCGCGGACGTCGATTTCCGCCAGCTGCCCGCGGAGGACGCCGCGGGGCTGCCGCAGGCCGATCGCGTGCTGCTGGTCGAGGCGATCGAGCACCTGGAGGCGCCGTGGAGCGCGCTGCGGAAAGCCGCGCAGCTCGTGGCGCCGGGCGGGCGGCTCGTGGTCTCGACGCCGAACATCGCGACGTTGCGCACGCGGCTGGAGCTGGCCCTGCGGGGCAACCTCACGAGCTTCCGTCCCGGCTATGAGCCACATATCTCCCCGGCGCTGCCGCACGTCACTAGCCGCGTCCTGTCCGAGGAGGGGCTTACGCCGGAGCCGCCCCGGTTCGCGGGCGCGGACGTGATCTCGCTGAGCAAAGGCCGCAACTGGCCGGAGCGCGTGCGGGCGCGCTACCCGGAGCTGATGTCGGTCTCGGTCGTGATCGCGGCCCAGCGCGGCGATCCGTCTTGGAGAGAGTGATGGCAATTGCCATCACTCGTTTGAAATCCAAACCCCGAACCCGCACCCCACCGGGTCGCAGCACCCCGCCCGGTCACACCACCCAACCGATCGCAGCGCAACCGATCGCAACCGATCACAACACCCAACCGATCGCGGCGCCCGACGCCAAACCGCCCCGCTTGCAGCAATCAGCGGCGTGAGGAGAGCAGCGCCTGCAACTCGGCGAAGAAGCGGCGCTGAAGCGCCTCCTCGGTGAAGTCGGCGAGGAAGCTCTCGCGGCCGGCGCGGGCGATCCGCTCGCGCAGCTCGCGGTCGCGCAGCAGCGTCTCGAGTGCATCCGCGAGCGCGGCGGGCTCGCCGCTGGGCGCGAGCACGCCGGTGCGCCCGTCCTGGATGAACTCCCCGGGCCCGCCGGAGTCGACGGCGACGACGGCGACGCCGCGCGCCATCGCCTCCAGCAGCACGATCCCGAAGGGCTCGGGGTCGGAGGCGTTGACGAGCACGTCCATCCGCTCGACGTAGGGCCCGGCGTCGGGCACCTCGCCGGTGAGGGTGACGGCCTCGCTCAACCCCAGGCTCTCGGCCAGGCGCGGGAGCGAGGCGGCGTACTCGGGCGAGAGCCCCCAGGAGTCCCCGCCGACGATCAACGTGTGGGCCTGCTGCCCGCGCTGGCGCAGCAGCGCCTGCGCCCGCAACAGCCGGTCCTGCCCCTTCCAGGGCTGAAGGCGTCCGACGATCCCGACGACGGGCGCCCCCTCGCCGAGCGCAAGCGCAAGCGCGCTCGGCGGCCCCGCGCCCGGCCCGGCTCCCGGCCCGGCGTCCGGCCCCGAGCCCGGCCCGGCATCCGGTCCCGCGCCCGGCCCCACCCCTGGCCCGGCGCCGGCGACGGACGGCACCGGCGCAGGCGTGCCGGGACTGACGACGAACGTGCGGCGCGAGGGAAAGAGCGCCTGCTGCGCCCGCGCGGCGGCGGCGGAATAACACCCGACGGCGGCGGCGGGGAGCAGCGTGGCGACGCGGTCGAGCCAGCCCTTGTCGGAGGGGATCAGCTGCTGCCACCAGACGAGGCTCCGGCGACTGCCGGCGAGCACGGCGGCGGGCGCCCCGTAGAGCTGCGTCTTGGCGGACCAGTTCAAAACGAGGTCGGGCCGCCGCCGCCTGATCAAACGCGCGAGGCGCCACACGGTGAGAAGGAAGCGGGCGGGCGAGCGCAGGCGCCCGGCGGGGATCACCGTCACCCTGAAGCCGTCCCGCGCGAGCTGCTCGGCCCAAGGGCCGGGCGCCATGAATACGAGCTCGGCCTCGTGCCCGGCGCGCGGCGCGCCGGCGAGGATCGAGTCGAGCATGGCCTCCGCGCCGCCTAGCTTCTCCCCCCACGGAACGGTGATGACTATCCGCATGCTGGCCGCCCGCTCGCTGGCTTACAGGGGCGCGAGCCGGCAGGCCCCGCGTTCGACTCGCGCACGCGCCAAAGATAGCGATCGCAGGGCGCCCCCGCGGGTCCTGCTGGGCCCGGCAGGACGCGGGATAGGCTGCAACGGTGAACCACCCGGAGGCCCAGCTGCCAAGCCCGCGGAACGTGTCGCTGGCGCACGACTACCTGCTGGTGATGCGCGGCGCGGAGCGCACGTTCGCGGCGATCGCGGAGCTGTACGGGCAGGCTCCGATCTTCACCCTGCTCTACGACGAGGAGGGCACGCAGGGGCGCTTCGCGGGCCGCGAGATCACGACCTCCCGGTTGCAGCGCCTGGGCGTGGACCAGGGCAGCTTCAGGCGCCTGCTGCCGCTGTACCCGCTGGCGGTCGAGCGCCTGCGCCCGCCGCCGTGCGACGCGGTCGTGAGCAGCAGCAGCGCCTTCGCCCACGGCCTGTCGGTGCCGGAGGGCGCGGTACACGTCTGCTACTGCCATGCCCCGTTCCGCTACGCCTGGTATGAGCAGGCGCGGGCGCTGGCGGAGGTGCCGGGCCCGCTAAGGCCGCTGCTGCGCGCGCAGCTGGGCTGGATGCGCCGCTGGGACCTCCGCGCCAGCCGCCGGGTGGACTCCTACGTGGCGAACTCGCGCCTGACCCAGGAGCGGATCGCGAAGTTCTACGGCCGCGAGGCGCCGATCGTCCACCCGCCGGTGGAGACCCACCGCTTCGCGCCGGGGGAGCCGGGCGAGGCGCTGCTGGTGGTCTCGGAGCTGGTGGCGCACAAGCGCGTCCACGTGGCGCTCGCGGCCGCCAGGCTCGCGGGCGTGCCGATCGCGGTCGTGGGCTCGGGTCCCGAGCGGGAAGCCCTTCAGGAGGCGTTCCCGGAGGCGGAGTTTCACGGCCGCGCGGAGGACGGCGAGCTGGCGGAGCTGTACGCCCGCGCGCGCGCCGTGGTGGTGCCGAGCATGGAGGAGTTCGGGATCACGGCGGTGGAGGCGCAGGCCGCGGGGCGCCCGGTGATCGCCGCCGCGAGCGGCGGGGCGCTGGAGACCGTGATCGAGGGACGCACCGGGAGCTTCGCGCGGCTCGACGACGTGGAGTCGTTCGCGCGGGCGATCGGGGGGCTCGACGCGCTCGGCCTGGACCCGCGCGACGCGGTCGAGAACGCGGCGCGCTTCTCGGTGGCGGAATTCCAGCGCCGCCTCGCCGCGCACGTGGAGCAGGCGGTCTCGGAGCGTGGCGAGAAGTAGGGATGGGCTCCGCCGCCCTCGCGGGCGGCTCCGCGATCTCGACATGCGGCGCGGCGCGGCGCGTGGCCCGCTTCCAGGCCCGGCGAGATGCGTCCGCGCGGTCGACAGGAGCTAAAGCGCGAGACGCCGCCCACCGATGCAGGAATACGCCGTCTGGGCATGAACAATGTTGGTCAGCCGGCGATAACGATGCTGTTCGTGATCATTCCCACAGCCTGGCTCGCGGTCCTGCTGCTGCTCGTGGCGGCATGCCGCGCGGCGGCGGAAGGCGACGGCCGCCGGCTCGCGGGCAGCGGCGCCCGGCAGGGCTCGATCGGCGTCAAGCTGACGCTGGCGCCCACGTCACGCCCGCGCCCGGCTCGCGCCCGCCTGCAGGCGAGGCACCAGCGGCCCCTGCCTGCGATGCGCAGGCGCAGGGCCGCACACGAGTTGCACCAGCGCTAGAAGCCGCGCCGGGCGGTCACGCCCGCTGGCAGGGAGCTACAGGCCCCGCCGTCCCAGCACGTGCGGGACGGTGCGGAGCAGGATCTTCACGTCGGTCCAGAGCGACCAGTTGGCGACGTAGAGATAGTCGAGCGTGACCATCTCCTTCAGCGGCACGCGCGCGGGCCCGAGGATCTGCCAGGGGCCCGTCATCCCCGGCATCAGTTCCAGGCGGCGGCGGTGCCAGCCCTCGATCCGCTCGTCCTCCTCGATCACGAGCGGGCGCGGGCCGACGAGGCTCATCTCGCCTTTGACGATGTTCAGCAGCTGCGGCAGCTCGTCGAGCGCGGTGATCCGCAGGAAGCGCCCCATGCGCGTGACGCGCGGGTCGCTGGCGATCTTGAACAGCCCTTCCTTCGCCTCGTTGTACTCGCGCAGGGCGTCCTTCATCTCGTCGGCGCCCTGCACCATCGTGCGGAACTTGAGCATGTAGAAGCGGCGGCCGTGGCGCCCGACGCGAAGCTGGCGGAAGAACACTGGACCGCGGCTGTCGAGCTTGATCGCGATCGCGAAGGCGATCATCAGCGGCGAGATCGCCAGCAGGCCGAGGAGCGCGCCGAGCACGTCGAAGCCGCGCTTCAGCGCCTGCGAGGAGCGGGTCAGGTCGAAGCGGCGCACGCCCATCAGCGTCACGCCGTGCAGATCGTCGAACTCGACGGCCGAGCCGACGACCTCGAGCATTCGCGGCAGCACGCTGACGCGGATGTCGACGGCCTTCAGCGTGCGCACGAGGTTCACGGTCTCGTTCGCGTCCGCGTGCGCGGCCCAGCCCGGCGCGATGATGGCGCGCTGCACGTCGAGCGTCTGCGCGAGGTCGCGGATCTCCTTCAGCCGCGGCGCGGAGAAGCCGTCGGTCGACCACGGCGCCACCTGGCTCATGTCCAGGTGGGCGACGATCTTCGCCTTGATCCCACCGTGGCCGCTGAGCTTCCCGGCGACGATCTCAGCGGAGCGCTCCTCGCCGATGAACAGGCAGCGCTCGGGCGGGCTGGCCCACAGCGCGAGCACCCGCGCCGCGGCGCGGGCCAGCACGAGCAGGCCCGCCAGCAACACCCACAGGAACAGCGCCTCTTTGCGGTCGAGCGTCCCGGCGACGACGAGCCTCCCGGCCAGCAGCGCCACGAGCGTGCAGAGAGTCGCGAGCTGGAACAGCTTCGGCGCCTCGTCGAGTGTCGTCCGCCGCAGCAGCGTCTCGTCGCGGTCATAGAGGCCGAGGAGCTTGGCGCCGATCAGCAGCAGCGGCACGCCGACGAGGCTCTCCCAGGTCAGCTGCAAAGGCACCTTGCGCGAGGACAGCTCGACGGTCAGCACGAGCGCGGTGAGGATCGCGAGCACGTCGGCGACGAGCAGCGAGCGGCGGAAGAAGGCGTCGCGGCGCAGCGACACGGCGGGCCCGCTGGCATGGGCGCGCGTGCCCCAGAACAGGCTCCTGCGCGACGCGCCGGCTCGTGCGCGTCCCAACCCCAGAGGCGGAGCCCACTGGAGTTCCGCCTCCGTCCTCTTCCCCGTCTCAACACTCATAAGCGCTCCCTGCCTCCGTGCACGCCATCAGCCCTCCCCAGACGATGGCTACCCCGACTCGAACAGATGTCGAGATCTCGTTATGGCCGCTCGATGGTCTCATCATGCACTTAAGGCAGCCGTAAAGTCAAGCCCGCGGGAGAAGATTCGTCGCGCCCACCGGCGCCGATGCCCCGGCCTGCGCTCCACCGGCGCCGGCACTGGCGCCGCTACCGGCGCCGGACGGCGACGCGGCCCGCATCGGCCGGCCCGGCGATGGCTTGGATTCGTCGTTGCGGAACATGCCTGCCTCCTGGGTGCTCGTAACTGTCTACAGATATGCGCCGCCGCGTGCCGTCCGGCCCGCGCGCGGCAGGGCTTGCCGTTCCGGTAACCGGAGGTGAGGCGCCGCCCGGCGACGGGCGCAGCGCTCCCTCACGCTGCCCCCACCCGGCGCCGGGCGTCAGGCGCCTCCTCCGTCGCCGGCCCCGCGACCGGCGTGGCTGTCGTTGCTCGAAGTCTGTTCACCGGCACGCCCTGCGTCGTGCGCGATCGGCCCACCGTCGCCCCCCGCCGGCGCTGCATGCGCCGGCGGGACGGCGCCGAGACCGGCCGGGCCGCTCGTTCCTTCGAGCGGCCCGGCCTCGTCACTGCACTCCTGCGACCGGGTCTTCCCGACCCGACCGTCCGGACTCCCTAGAAGGGGCTCCCCGACGCGATTTTGGCCGCGCCTTTCTGAGCCTCTTCGAGCACTTTGCCCTTCGGCAGCGCCAGGTAGTCGTGTTTGGCGATGACCTTCTGGCCGCCGCCGCCCTTGGCGTCCGTGACGAACGTCAGGTAGTCGTGGACCGTCGTGGCCTCACCGAGCGTGGTGCCCGTGTAGGCCCCGAAGCTCGTGAACGCCAGGTCGTAGGTCAGACCGCACAGCGGGTACTTCTTCTGGATCGTGCGCGTCGTGACTTCGTTCCACGGTTCCTGGACGCTCGCCGGCGGGAACGGTTCGACACCGTTGGTGTATTCGATGTTCTTGCAGTTGGCTTCGTCCAGCGTCGCCGACTCGCCGTTGCTCGACGGGTCCGCGTACTTCAGTTTGCCGCTGGTTTCGAGACCGTTGTTCTGGACGGGCGCCCAGAAGTTGTTGGTCCCGGCACCGCCGGCGGGCGGCACGAAGTTCGCGTTCAGGCGAGCTTCGGCGATGTTGACGTAACCGATCGCGCCCGGCGTCGAGAGCACCTTGGCGAGCATTTCGCCACCGCCTTTGGCGGCCGGCTTGACGACGTTGGCGGCCTGCGGCCAGTCGGTGTTCAGCGAACCTTCGGAGACCGTGTTCCAGTCGGTCGAGTTGCTTTTTTCGTCCGTGAAGTTGGACGGGTCGATCAGGTGCAGGTAACGCTTGAAGATGTGCGTCGTGCCTGACTGGTCGAAACGAGCGACCGGCTGGATCGCGCCGGGCGTGCAGCCCGTGATTTTGTCACCGTCGTCGGTGACTTCGCTCCAGTTTTTGATCGTGCCGCGGTAGATCTTCTCCAGCGTCACGTTGTTGAGGACCAGTCGTTTTTCTTTCTTGTACTTCGTTTCGGCAACGCAACCGGCCGGGAGGTGGATGATCACCGCGACCGACTCCTGCACGACCGGGATGCTCTCCACGGTCTGCGGGATCAGGGTCGTCTCGTGAGCTTCGATTTCCGAGATCTGCGTCGCGTTCGGCGGTTCGTCCGTGCCGACGAATGCGTTGGCGGCGTAGTTCGGAGTGGCACCGCCGACGCCCCACGATTCAAGGCCGGCGCCGCTGCCGGTCGAGGTGTAGGTCACGGTCGGTTTGCCGCCCGTGCCCTGTTTGCTGCCGCCCGCGCAGGCGACTTTGCTTTTTTCGGACAAGTTGAACTGTTTCGTCCAGACGTTGATCTGGGCGTCCTTCTGTAGCGATGATCCCTGCGCCGTGATGTTCGAGCCCGAACACTGCGGCCCCGGCGCCGCGCTCGCCGCGCCCGGAAGGGCGAGGGCGGCCACACCGACCGCCGAGAGCGCGCATGCCGGCACGAGCCGGCGTGCGAAAGGAAGCCTCATTCCGTTTTACCTCCTGGAGTTACGTTGTCGAGAGCACATGCCCCCTGGAGCCTGTGTGCTCCGGAATGCACTGTCCCGGGTGGGCCTATTGACAACGTTGAGGCCGTGTAGCGCGCCTGTTATCAACCTGTAACTAAGGTGCCGTTTCGAAGCCTTTTGCCTGCTGTGAACGTTTTGTGATCGCCCAGGCGCGGATCGGACGCTCGGTCGAGGCAGCTTGTCATACAGGTGCACAGCGCGACGCGGGCGGCCCAGATGCTGCTCGCCGGGCCGCCCGCGTGACTGTCGGCGCTAGCGCCGCCGGGCTCAGAACCCGACCAGCGCCGCGCCTTTCTGCGCCTCGTCGAGCACTTTGCCCTTCGGCAGCGCGAGGTAGTCGTGGTCGTTGATCAGCTTCTGCCCTCCGCCGCCTTTGGCGTTGACGACGAAGTTGAAGAAGTTGTTCACCGCGGTGGCCTCGTCCTGGGTCGTGCCGGCGTAGTCGGAGTAACTCGTGAACGCGAGCTCCACGACGATGCTGCACAGGGTGTACTTCTTCTCGATCGTGCGGGTCGTGACTTCGTCCCACGGTTCGAGCGCGCTGGCCGGCGGGAACGGTTCGGTCCCGTTGGTGTATTCGGTGTTCTTGCAGTTGGCGTTCGCGACGGTGGCGCTCTCACCGTTGCTGGACGGGTCGGCGTACTTCAGTTTGCCGCTCGTCGCCAGGCCGTTGTTCTGGATCGGCACCCAGAACTTCGCGGTGCCGGGCCCGCCGGTGGACGGGGCGAAGGACCCGTTGGCGCGGGCTTCCGCGAACGTCGTGTAGCTGATCGTCCCGGGATGCGAGGCGACCCAGGCGTCGATCGCTGTGTCGCCCGTGGCTTCCGGGCGCGTAACGTTCGCGGCCAGCGGCCAGTCGGTGTTCAGCGCCCCCTCGGAGGTTCCGTTCCAGGTCTGGTTGGCGCTTTTTTCGTCGGTGAAGCTCGAACCGTTGATCAGGCTCAGGTACTTCTTGAAGATGTGCGTCGTGCCGGCCCCGTCCTTGCGTACGACGGGAATGATCGGCGAGCTCGCATTGCAGCCGGCGCCGACGAGTTTGTCGCCGTCGTCGGTGATCTGGCTCCACTGCGTGATCGTGCCGCGGAAGATGCCCTCGAGCGTCACGTTGTTCAGCACCAGACGCGTGTCTTTTTTGTAGTTGGTCTGCGCAGTGCAGCCCGCCGGCAGGTTGACGATCACGGCGATCGCCGTCTGCAAGGTGGGGATCGAGAGCAGCGTGTTCGCCGCGGGCGTCGACTCGTGCGCTTCGATTTCGGATTTCTGTGTCGCGTTCGGCGGTTCGGATGCGCCGATGAACGAGTTCGCGACGCTGAAGTCCACTGGCGAATGACCGTTGGCACCCCACGATTCGAGGCCCACCGCGGCGCTTGAGGTTTTGTAGGTGACGGTCGGTTTCTGCAACGTTCCCTGGCCTTTCAGGCCGGCGCACGCCGCTTTGCTGGTGGACGTGTTGAAGTCCGCGTCCCAGACCGTATGAGCGTTCTTCAGGACGTTTGCGCCCTGTCCGGTGATGTTGGCGCCCGAGCACTGCGCGCCGAGCGTCGCGGTCGCGCCCGCGGGCGCGACCAGGGCGACGATCGCCGCGGCCGGGACGACGCACGACGCGAGCAGCCGTCGTGCAGAGAAAGACTTCATTGCGAACTACCTCCTGTGTTGCCGGTTCAGTGCGATGACGCGAGCGCACTGCCCGGCCACCCCCGATGTTGTTCGGACGAAGAAGTTCCTCACTTCTTCGATGAGAACAGTGCCAACGCGTCTCCGGCGGGAGGGTTTTAAACCTGTGACCGCCCGGAGGGGCGGTCACAGGAGCTCGGATCGGCAGTTGCGCACCCGGGGCACCGAAGGCGCGGCGAGGTTGGGCGGCGGGGCGTCCGCGGCGATCCGCGTACGCCCCGCCGGGCTACTTCTTCTTCTTCGCCAGCTTCAGCGTCACGGTCGCGAGCGTCGTGCGCGTCGCCCCGGCCGTGTTGCGGGCCACGATCGTCGCGCCGGCACGCAGCGTGTGCGAGTGCGCGAGCAGCGCGCGCGCCTTCGCCGACAGGTGCAGCGTGATCGTCTTCGAGGAGCCGCCGCTGACCGAGAACGATCCCGAGGCAAGCGTGAGGATGGCCTTCTTCTTGCCGGCGGAAACCGCCTTCAGCGTCTTCAGGGTCACGGTGCCGGAACAGCCGCTCCCGCCCGCGGGGCAGGAGATCTTCACCGGGAAGCCACCGCTGGGGCTGACCGACAGCGAGGTGCTCGCCAGCTTCGCGACGACCACGCCGAGCACGCCGCCGGTGCCGGTGTTGGTGCTGCCGCCACCGGTGTTGGGGGCGCTCCCGCCGCCGGTGTTTGTGCCGCCACCGGTGTTGGTGTTCCCGCCACCGGTGTTCGGGGGCGTTTCACCGCCACCCGAGCCGGCGGCCGCGACGCTGATTTCATGCGAGCTCGAACCGCTCAGGCCGAGCGCGTCGGTCACCGTCAGCGACACGTTGTATTTGCCGGCGGCGGCGTAGACGTGTTCGGCGGTGGGCCCCGCCGTCGATTCGCCGCCGTCCCCGAAGTTCCACTGGTATTTCACGATCGCGCTTTTGTTTTCGTCGATCGAGGTGCTCGTGAACTTCACCGGCGAGCCCGCGGTCGGCGCGGCGGACACGTTGAACTGCGACACGGGGTTGGCGGTCGTCACGACGACCGACCCTTGGGACGTGGTGATCGTGGGATCCGCGAGGTCGTCGGTCTTGATCGTCGCGGTCACTTTCCAGGTGCCCTGGCTCGCGTAGGCGTGTTCGACCTTCGCGGTTTCGAACTGTTCTTTGGTCACCGTTTCGCTCGTGCCGTCGCCGAAGTTCCATTCGACGCTCAGCACGTTCGCGCCGGTGACCTTCGAGGACAGCGTGATCTTCTGCCCGATGTGCGCCGGATTCGCCACGGTGCCGATCGGCGTCCCGCTCAGGGTCGCGCTCGGCGCGAGCGCGCTCGCCTGCGGGCAGTGGGCGTTGGTGCTGTTGGGGCCGAACGTGGCCACCTGCGGGTGCGGCGATTCCTGCACGGTGCCGGACGGCGCGTTCGGGTCGAAGACGAACAGCTTTTCTTCTTTGCCGGAGCCGATCATCGGCTGGCTGAAAGGGCTCAGCGCGCACGTTTCGTCGGTGCTGCCTTCGAGTTCGACTTTGTTCGCCCCGGCGGTCCAGCCGAGCTCTTCGGGCGCGGTGCCTTCTTTCGCGAGCTTGAAGACGATCACGCCGGGGTTCGTGTGCGGCGGTTTCTGCAAGACGGCCGCCGACTTGTAGAGCCTGCCTTCGCCGGCGCCTTCGTTGCTTTCGTGCGAGTAGGTCAGGCCGCCGCCTTCCCGCGGTTCGATGTTCGGCGCGCTCAGCAGCACCTGCTGGGCACTACCGAAGCGGATCACGGGCGCGGGCGCGCTGCTCGCGGCGAAGGTCTTCGGGATTTCCCAGACTTCGTTGGGAAGGTCGACCAGCACGCGCCCGGTGGCGGTGATGACCGGCGAATAGGGTTCGCCCGGTTCGAGCGCCTGCGCGCCGACGCCGGTGCCGTCTTTCGGGCACGCCGCGGCGCCTTCTTCGGCTTCCGCTTCGAAGCATTCGTTCGTGTCCACCCAGCGTGCGCCGAGCGTCCCGTTCGGTTCGACGCGCTGCGCCGCCACCAACCAGTGTTCGCCGCCCTGGTCTTCGTGGCCGAGGATCACGACTCCGTGCGTGATCGGATCGGCGGCGATGCCGGATGGTTCCAGCAGCGCCGCCGCCGCGGGGTTGTGCGTGACGTTGGACTGGGCGTTGAGCGTCGCCGCGGTCGTCAGCACGCCTTCGGCGTTGGCGCCTTCGACCGGGACCAGCGTGGTGCCGGAGGCTTTCGTCTTGAACGCGTACAGCACGCCGGCCGCGAATTCTTCGGGGTCGACGGCGGATTCTTCTTCGCGTTCGTAGACGGCGAGGACGTAGACGCGTTCGGTGGCGGGTTCCACCGCGACGCCCTCGATGCCTTCGATGTGTTCGGTGGATTTGAATTTCAGTGAAACCGAGGCGATGAAGGTCCCGGTCGCGCTGAACTTCTGCAGGCGAAATTCATTTTCTTTTTTGGGCTGGTCGCCGACGTAGACGCTGTTGTCAGTCGGGTCCACGCCGAAGGCGTGCACCAGCGATCCCGTGAGGATGTGAAATTCGTTGGTTTTCGAGCCCCGGAACGGCTTACCCAATTCGCCGTAGAACGCCTGCGCCGTGGGAGCGCAGACCGCCGTGAGCAGCGCCATGACGAGCACCGCCAGGATGATCGGCGTGCGCGGATTGGTTGATCGCGGTTGTGACATGACGCTCCGGTCCTCGGGTACGGGGAGCCTGAACTTCCCACATGCCCATCGGGACCGCAACGGCTTTCACCACTTCATTACAAGGGTCAACCCACCCAGGTGAAACTTTTGTGAAAACGCCTTAGCGCAGGCCGGCGTGTGCGTGTGTGAATGCTTTGTTACCGCCGCCGGCGGCTCATCCGCTCCTGCGTGTGCATCGTCGACAGCGTCGCCGGAGCGATCTCGGCGCGCCGGCGCCCGCGCCGCGGCCGGCGCCTGATCGAGACCCCGGCGACGGCGGCGAGCGCGATCAGCCCCAGCAGATAGCCGACGGGGGGCTCGTGTTCGGTCGAGCGGTAGGCGACGGCCTGGGCGCTGACCTGCTCGGTGGCTTCCTCCTGCTCTTCTTCCTTTTCGGCCGCCTCGACGGGCGAGGTCACCGCGGAGGTGCCGCTCGGCGGCGACGGGCGGGCCGGGGTGGGCACCGGGGGCGGCACGAACGCCAGCAGCGGCGAGGTGAGCGGCAACGGCAGGAAGAACGGTTTCGCCGCCGGCTGGGGGCTCGGCGCGGGCGCGGGCGCGGGCGGCGGCGCGGGCACCGGCACCGGCGCTGGCGAGGAGCTCGGCGGCGCCCCCGCGGGCGCGGGTGCGGGAGCCGGCGCCGGCGGCGCGGCCGGCGAGCTGCCGGCGCCCTTCAGTTCGCTCAGCGGCACCGTCCCGCACGGCTGGCGCACGCTTCCCGCCTGCACGGTGACCGGCAGCGAGAAGGACAGCCCGCCGCTGCTGATCGTCACGATCGTGGTACCGGCGTTGTAGGCGCAGAACAGCCCCGACAGAGGGTCTTTGATCGGCTTGCCGTTCGCCCCCAGGAGCACGGCGTGCGGGTCCGGGGTGGCGAGGTTCGGCTGGACGAAGTCGCCGATGTCCTGGCGCGAGGAGCTGAAGCTGTATTCGGGGAACAGGCCGACCGCGCAGCCGGTCCCGACGCAGTTGGAGGGGATCGGGATGTACGGGTCGGTTTCGGCCGTGTTGGCCCCGTTGCGCCCGCGGTTGCCCGCCCGTGGACGCCGGGCGAGCGCCTGGAACAGGGCGCTTTGGCTGCGGCGCAGCAGCGTCCCGTCCTCCGCTTCGAGCGCGAGCTCGCCGATGTTGGGGATCAGGCGCGCGGTCACTTCCGCGCGGTTGGCGGGGTTGCCGGTGCCGGGGCGGTAGCCGCCGAGGTTCACCTGCGCCAGCAGGAACCCGCTGGCGCCGTGGAAGTCCTGCGCCCGCTCGTTGACGAAGTTGATGTAACCGAGCGTGCCGGAGCCGAAGGCGGGGATCGATTCCGCTCCGGATCGCAACCGCAGCAAGACGTTTTCTTCCGGCGAGTCGAAGAAGTAGGCCGACGCGGCCCCGCCTTCGTTGGACACGAGGATCCGTGCCACTTCCGCGGCGTCCTGATCGCCCGCGGCGATCCGCGTGCCGAGGTTGGCGCTCCCGACCGCGATCGCGGGCTCTCCGAGTTCCTTCGCCCCGCGCAGCTCGCTCGACAGCCACGACAGCTGCGTCCCTTCGACGCTGCCGCTGTCGTCGAGCACGACCACCCGCACCCTGCCCGCGGCGCCGGTGGAGTCGACGGCGTAGTAGCTCTGGCAACCGCCGGCGCAGCTTTCGGGGCCACCGCCCGCCGGCGTCAGCCCCGCGACCGCCGCGCCGCCGCCGAAGGGCGCCGGGAAGCCGGCGAACGTCGCCTCGAACAGCGACTCGCCCGCGCCGCCGGCCTGGTCGGTCGCCGACAGCGCCGCGTAGGCGGGGATCGGGCTCGACGCCAGCAGCTGGGCGTAGCGCGCGTACTCGCGCGAGTAGGGGATCGCGACCGTCACCTGGCCGGAGGTTTCGCCCGCCGTGACGCGCGCGCCCGTGTAGAAGAACGAGCGCACGCCGGCGACCGAGCCCGCCTGTTTGAGCGCGGTGGTCAACCACGTGTCGGGGCCGAGCCCGGCGTTGGCGCGATCGGCACAGGGATCGGCGCACTGCGCGCCGCCGCCGATCGCGAACGTGGCGAGCGCCGGTTTCGCCCCGGGCACCGCCTGCGGTTCGGCCGCGACCGGCGCGGAGCCGACGCCCGGGGGCGTGCCGCCTTCGGCGGGATAGCGGTCGATGTCGGCGGTGTCGAGCACGTCGCCGTTCGTCGGGTCGATGAACCCGCCGACCGCCCAGCCCTGCGACCCCGTCGGGTCGATCAGGACCGCGGCGACCGGGTCCGGGCGGTAGGGGATGTCCCAGTGGGTGTAGTTGCCCGCGGGTTCCCTGACGTTGCTGAGTTCGTGCTCCTCGTCGCTCCAGCCGGTGCCGGTCTGGCGCAGCAGGCCGCTTTCGAAGTTCGATTCCAGCGGGTAGGGCGCGATCAGCTGGGGCGGGGTGCCCGGGGGCGTCGGCGTGACGCTTTCGACTTCGTAGGTGTTCAGACCGGCCCCGGAGACGATCGCCCGCAGCGCCCCGCCTTCGCGGAACAACGCCAGCGAGCCGGGCGCACGGCCGCCTGGCAGCGGTGCGGCGGTCGCTTGCCACGGCGCGCCGGGGCCGCTGCGCTCGAACACTTCGGCGGCGCGGGCGCCCGAGGAGGCATACGCCGCCGCTCCGTCGGGCAGCCCTGCGACGACCTCCGGCACGTTGCTCCCCACGGCGGCGACGGTGCTTTCTTCGACCCTCCAGCCAGAGCCGTCGTTGACGAGCAGTCCGCCGCTGTAGCGGTTCTGGGAGCGGTCCGGCAGCTGGCGGTAGGCGACGATCGCCTCCGAGCCGGCAAACGCGATCGAGGTGAAGCTCGCGCCCGCCACCTGCGGCGGCAGCGGTTCCTGCGTCCAGGTCTTGCCATAGCCCAGCAGCACGCCACCCTCGCCGACCGCGTACCCGCGGTCGGGTTCGTTCGGGTCGAACGCGACCCCGAGCAGGTTGCCGCGGAAGTTGAAGGGGGTCGCCGGGTCCGGTTCCCAGAGCCCGGTTTCGCCCCGCCACAGCCACATCGCGCCTTCGTCGCCGACGGCATAGGCGCGGGCGGGCGACGGCCAGGCGACCGCGCGCAACACGGGCGTCGCGGGCCGCCCGCTGGCGCTGAACAGCGTTTCGGGCAGCCAGCCCTTGCCCGGCGCGTAGCGCGCGACCTCGCCGCGATCCCCGACCGCGAGCGCTTCGCTTGAGAGCGAGCCGATCGGCGCGCCGGGCTCCGGGGCGACCGCGATCAGCGCGTGGCGGAAGGAGACCGGCCACGACTGCAGGCGGCTCTGCGCCGGTTCGAGCGTGAGGTGGACGGGCAGGCCGAACTGCCCCAGCCACCCCTCCCGCGGGTTCGAGAAGGCCGACCCGTAGGTGCCGCCGACGTCGTTGGGCGGCACCGCCGAGCCGAGCCCGAGCACGCGCGTGAAGCCGGTGCCGTCGAGCCGCAGCGTCACCCCTTCGGCGAACCCGCTGATCACGCGTTCCCCGAACGGGTCCGACGGGTTCGCCCAGGCGTAGCTGCGCTCGCGCGCGGCCGGGAGGGCTTCGGGCAGTTCGAAGTCGCACGCCGGCGAGCCCGGGTGCGGTGCACACCAGCTCGTGATCGACGCCGCGCCGGTTTCCCCCTGCGGCTTGAGGAACATCGTCGCGGAGCTGTGCGCTTCGCGGCGTTCGCCGTCGATCCAGACGCCTTCTTCGGTGACGGTGAGGACCTGCCCGAGGTTGTTGGGGGCGCCCGCGACGGTGAACGGTTCCGTTTCGGAGCCGCCGTTCACGCGGACCGTCAGGGGGTCTCCGGGGTTGGCTGCGGGGGCGGGCGCGACCGGCACCCACTTACGCCCTTCGCCCGCGCTGACGCGGCGGAACAGGGCGAATTCGCCCGAGGAGAGCCTCGCCAGCAACCAAGCGTTCGAGGGCGAGCTCGCGGCGATCCCCACGACCTGGAAGTCTTCTTCGCTGGCGGCGGGGATTTCGATCGGCTCCTTCGTCCATTCGCGAGCGCCGTCGTCCCAGTGCAGCACGGTCCCCTCGACTTCGCCTTTGCCGACCGGCACGAGCAACGCCCCGGCGTGGCCCCCCGGGCCGTCGAGCGGCGCCACCAGCGGCGCCCTGTTGGCGTCGGCGAACAGCGTGAAGCCTTCTTCGAGCAACGCGCCTTCGCCTTCCGCCGGCACCGGGCTCGTCTCCCGGAACGACCCTCCCGGGCTGCGCACGAGCACGACCTGGGACGAACCCGACCCGGCGGGGACGGTCCCGACGAGCACGCCGCTGCCCGCGGGCGTCATCTGCCCCGCCAGCAGGCTCGGCGCCGCCGGGGTGGGCCGGTCGAGCTTGAAGCCGGACAGCGGCTGGCCTTCGGCGTCCAGCAGCGGGGGCCCGAGCGACCAGCCGCTACCGGTCGCGTATCGCACGAGCGTGCTCGTGCCTTCCCCGCTTTGACCCATGCCCCACGTCTCGCCTGGAGCCTCGCCGGGCGAGGCCCCCAGCAGCGTGACGTTCGCGGCCGGGACCGAGTCGTCGGTCTGCGCCGTCGGTTCCCCGGCGCCGGGCGCGGCGGCGGCGCGCCCGCTGCCGAACACAGTCAGCGCGCTGAGCACGCCGCCGAGCGCGAGCGCCGCGAGCAGGGGAGCCAGCAGCAGCGGCCGCCTGGCGCGGCCGGTACGGGACCGGAGGGTTCTCACCGCTGCGGGCCTCCGAACAGGGAGCGCGCCGCCCCGTCCGCCGCCAAGGCGCCCGGCAGCACGGCGAAGCCGGTGCCGACCGTGTTGTTGCCCGGCAGCCGCGTCGAGACCAGCGGCAACGGCGCCAGCGCATGTGTCTGCAGGTCGAGCTTGTTCGGCCAGCGGCGCCGGTCCAGGCGGAGCAGCAGCTTGCGGTTGCCGCCCGCGAAGGTGCGCATCGGCGTGCTGCCGACGATTTTCGTCTTCTTGCGCTTGGCGACCTGCTTGGCGACCAGCTTGACGCGCGCCTTGACCGCGAGGTGGAAGCGCAGTTCGAGCGTGGTGCCGTGGACGAGCTTGCTGTGCAGGTTCGTCACCAGCTGCGAGCGGACCTTCGGTTCTTCGATTTCGGGGATCAGCTGCAAGCTCCCTTTCGAGGCCTGCGTCGGCAGTTCGCCCGAGTCGTCGGGCGGCGGCGCGTCGGGGGCGATCTGCGGCAGGCCCGCGTCCGGGGGCCGGTAGGTGATCAGCTTCGAGAAGGCGCTCGAACGGTCGATCAGCGAGTCCGGGAGCTGCCGTTCGCCTTCGGGCGCCAGGTGGAAGATCCAGCCCTGCGAGGTCGTCATCCAGCAGTCGTTGAAGGCCGGGCACACGATCCGCCGGGCCGCTCCCTTGGGGCCTACTCCTGCGGCGATTTCCTGCGGGCCGGGCAGCGTCTGCGTTTCGACGGTCCCGTCCGCGCCGACGCGGGCCACGACCGCCAACGACGCGGGGCCCCCGTCGTCGAGCGGGTCGTCGAGCGCCAGCCACGCGGCGCCGGTGCCGGGCTCCGGCGCGATCGCGTTGACGACGGTGTCTTCGCCGAACGCGCTCGGCGAGCCGGCTTCCGGCCCCACGACCTGGGTCCACTGCCCGCCGCTGAAGCGCACCACCGTCACCGGGGGCGTGTCCGAGCCGGCGGGCGGTTCGCGGACCGGCCCCGCAGCCGCCCAGAGCGCTTCTTCGTCGGCGCCCAGCCGCAGCGGTTCGAGCGCCTGCGGGAACGTTTCGCCGCCGTACAGAGGCACGCCCAGCACCGGTTCGAACGTCGGGCTGACGCCGCTCGGGTTGATCGCGTGCAACGCGGAGGGCAACGGCACCTCGAGTTCGCCTCCGTCGTCGGTGCTCAGCAGCCGCGTGCTCTCGAACAGGCGCCCTTCGAAGGCGCGCATCGCCTCGATCGCGTGCCCGTGCGGGTTCGGTTCCGGGCTCAGGGAGCCGCCGTCCCAGTGCAGGTGGAAGGACTCGCCCTGCTCGGGAGCGGGCAGCGGGTCGCCTGCGAACCAGCAGTCGTTCGCGCTGAGGCAACCGAGCGCGTGCATCGGCTGGTAGGAGCTGACTTCGAACGCGGGCGAGGCGTATGACCCGACCACTTCGCCGTGGGCGAAGCGGCACAGCGTGCGATCGGTGAGCGGCGCGGGCTGGCCCGTCGTGGGGTTCGCCGCCTGCCCGGGACGGCCATCGGCGACCGTCCAGAATTCTTCCGGCCCCGCCCAGCCGATGCGGCCTTCGACGGCGCCGCACACGGTCGAGAGCTGGTGCCATTCACGGCCGTTGTAGGCCCACAGCCCCGACGCGATCGTGCTGCCGTTGCCCGGCGTGCTCAGCAGCCCGCGGTTGGGCGCGTAGAACTGGATGTCGCCCACTTCGCCGAGCGGGATCGGCAACGAGGAGCCGCCGACGCCCGCCGGGGGAGCCGGCGGCAGCGGCTGTTCCAGGCGCCAGGCCACCCCGGGTTCGAGTTCGATCGCCGACGCGCGTTCGCCGAGGGCCATCGACAGGCCGAGCACCGGCAGGAGCGCAAGCAGGGCCCATCGCAGATTCACGGAGAGCCGGCGGTGGATGCCGGTTCGGCTGCTCACGACGCCCTCCTCCGCGCCGCGGGGCGCTGCCGCGCGTGCCCGGCGCTTTGGGAGGACTGCTTCGCGCGCTTGCGCCTCGCCTTCTGCGTGCGCAGGAACGCCACGCGCACGCTCGCCCGCAGCGTCGGGTGGTGCGGCGCCGTGAACGTCACGCCGACCGTGCTCGCGAGGCCCGGCTGCTTCGTCGCCAGCGCGCGGAAGCGGGGGGCCAGCTTCAGCGTCAGCGTCAGCAGCGCTCCTTCGCCTGCCCTCGAGACCCTCGCCGTGCTCGCGACGGTGCGTTCGGCCAGGCTCCTCGTCCGGCGCCCGCGCCGCTTGACGGTGACGCGCAGCGCGCTGCGCGCGCCGGCCTTCAGGGTTCCGGCGCCGGGGACCGTCACGTACAGGAGCACGGTCCCGTCGGCGCGCCGTCGCGCCGTCACGCCGATCCGCCACAGGCCCTTCAGCGCCGGGCCGGGCGGGATGGCCGAGATCGACTGGGGCGTGGGCACGGAGTCGAACAGCACGCGCGAGGAGACGAACGCGTCGCTGCCGTCGACCCTGGCGGTCGACGACGGCGAGACCGGCGGCGTGTTGCCGTCGCCGAAGACCAGGTTCGATGCGGTCGAGGAGAACGCGATCGTGTCGCCGTCGTCGGTGTAGGAGGGCGACAGCGCGCCGTCGCCCAGGTTCGTGTAGGGGTCCTGATTGGCGACGACTTCCGGGTGGGGATGTGCGCCGGGCCCGCCTTCGAAGCCGTCGCTGACGCGCGTGAGCGTGTCGTCGGCGAGGTCGACCGAGAACAGTTCGAGCATGCCCGGAGCCCCGGCGGGGGCGCTCACGTACGCGGGCGAGCCCAGCGGGAACACCGTGCGCTTGGTCGTGAAGGCGATGTGGCTGCCGTCGGCGGAGACCGCCACGTCCACGACCGGGCTGTCCTCGGCGATGTCCTCCTCGTCGCCGCTGGCGAGCTCGGTCAGCTGGTGCAGCGCCTGGATGCGCCTCTGCCCTTCGTGCATGTCGGTCACGTAGGCGTCGGTGTGCAGCCCTTCGATCCCGAAGCCCAGCCCGAGCGAGACGAGCGGCGCGTCGGCGAGGAACGCGACCACGTAGCCGTTACCGCTGAGGCGCGGGACCGGGTCGACCGGTTCGCCGCTGGTCATCTCGCCGACGTTCCGGTTCTGCGCTTCGCCGAAGAAGGGCCCCTGGCAGGGATCGGAGGCCGACGGCGTGAACGGCAGCCGCGCCTCGCCGCTCGCGGCGCACGCCGGGTCGCTCGCTTCGGCCCCGCCCGCGACCTGCCGGATCGGCGCCGACGGCCCGTCGGCGATGCGCCGCCACAGGGGCTCGGCGTATTCGACGGCGAGTTCTTCGCCCGGCAGCGTCTTCACCTGCTGGCCTACGTTCACCCCCATCCACGCGACCGTGGTGCCGTCCGCGCTGATCGAGGCCCCGGTCGCCACGGGCGCGGCGTACGGTTCGGGCGGCGCGTAGCGCGCGGCTCCCGCGACGCCGGTGAACACGGCGCCGAAGGTCGCGCCGTGGAAGCCCGACACCGGGACGCCGGGCAGCGGCGCCCCCGTGGCGGGTTCGTCGCGCACGCTGACCAGTTCGGTGTGGTCGGAGTCGAGTTCGCGCACCGCCACCTGCAGCGCGGGGGTGCTCGCTCCCGCCAGATCCGAGACCGCGGTCGTCACGAACGCGACCTTGCGGCCGTCGGCGCTGATCGCCGAGCGGCCGGCGGCGACCGACCCGTAGTTTTTTTCTCCTTCGCCGGAAGGCTGTTCGTAGGTGAGCCCGGTGTTGCCGCCGTTCACCGCGGAGACCAGCGTGTATGCGCAGGGCGCCGGTGAGCCCGGGCCCGGTTCGCAGGGCTGGCCGGCGGCGATGTCCATGTCGCGCACATACACGTCGGGGCTGTTGTTGCCGTCGTCGAGGGGGTCGAGCGGCGCGGTGGTGGTGAAGCTCACGTAGCGCCCGTCGTCGCTGATCGAGGGCAGCGAGGCGTCCGGGGCGCTGATCGACGGGGCTTCCGGTTCCTGGACCGCCACCGCTTCGACGGCGCCCGTCTGCAAGTCGCGCCGCCACACGCCGGTGCGCCCCGCGTACAGGCCGTCGAAGGCGACGTAGCGCCCGTTCCCGGAGATCGTCGCGTCGTGCGCATAGACCGCCTGCTGGTTGCCGGCGAGGCCCGGCACCGCGCTGGCGGACGCGAGCGAGATCGGCCCGAACACGTCGGCGCGAGCGGGCGCCGGCAGCAGCGTGGCGACGGACGCCGCCAGCAGGCCCGCCGGCAGCACGGCGAGCAGCCGCCCCGCGCGACGCCGGCCCTGCCCCCCCGCGATCGTGGCCCACGCGCTCACCGGACGCTCACCAGCTTGCGGATCGTGGCCTTGTTGCCGAGCTTGTCGGCGACCTTCACGACGAGTTGATAGGTGCCGGCGTGGGCGTAGCGATGGGTGAGCGACTTGCGCTTGCCCGCACGCGCGCCGTCGCCGAAGCTCACGCTGATCGTCTTCACGGCGAGACCCGAGTTCGGGTCGCTGAGGCGCACGCGGACGGCATCGCCGCTCTGCACCCGTGCGACGCGCACGTTCGGCGAGCCCCCGTCGACTTTGAGCGACGCCGCGGAGGTCAGCGTCGACTGGCCCCAGATGTCGGTCGCGAGCACCTGCACGCGATGCGTCCCGTCCGCGAGCCCGCGCGTGTTCAGGTGCAGGGAGAACACGCCCGGGGGCGTCGGCTGGCGGCGGCCGTCGAGCACGACGCTGTAGCGCAGCGGCCCGTTCGCGCTTTCCGCCGGCAGCCAGGAGATCGCCGCCTGCGACGGCTTGATCCACTTTTTCGGCACGGTCATCACGAACCTCACGGGCGGGGCCGTCACCTGCGAGACGACGATCGCCGCGTTGCCGAACGGCCCCTGGCGGAAGGCCACGAGCCCGTCGCCGAGCCCCGAGCGGCCGATCGCGAGTTCGCCCACGGCGCCACCGGCGCCACCGCTCACGAGACCGGTCTGCACCCCGCCGCCGGGGAAGTCCTCGCGCACCGCGACCACCGGGCGTCCCTGGGCGTCGGCGCTCGGCCACGCCGAGATGCCCCCGCCCGCCTGGTTCATCACGCTCGCCGAGAACGGTTCGGACCCCGCGAAGGGCGGCCCGAGCGAGAGCGCCGCGACGAGACCGCGGTTGGTTCCCTCGATCACGCGCGGGGTCCCGTTCGCGTCGTACAGGAGCCGGAGGTTCTGCTTTTCGTCGTTGTCGACGCTCGGCGGGCCGACCGATGCGCCCGTGCCGCCGGAGACGCTGCCGTCGGCGATCACGGCGCCTTCGAACTCCGCGCCGTTCGCCGATTCGCCGTCGGGCAGCGTGTTCAGGAAGATCCGCGGCCCCGGCAGCGGCGAGCCCGGGCCGGCGACCTGCCGATAGGCCACCTCGGCCTGCCCGAGCCGCGAGATCGAGACCGACGGGGCGTCGGCGTCGTCGCCGATCGGCGCGCTGCCCAGCGTCGTGGCGCTGACCGGCAGCACGTAGTCGAGCGAGCGCCCGAAGATCCGCCGCGCCCAGATCCGCGCGACGCCATCGATGTCGGGCTCCTGCCAGACGACGATCCCGTTGCCGGTCTGCCCGATCGCGATCTGCGGCGCGTTGTTCGCGGTCGGCGGGCGCATCGAGACCCCCGGGTTGCGGTTGATCGCCCCCAGCCCCACCCAGGTTTCGCCTTCGAAGCGCGCCACCCGCACTTCCTCGACGACGTCGTCGGGACGCAGCAGCGGGATCGTCGAGGGCTTGCCTTCTTCGCTGTTGACGACGCGGTAGACGACGTCGGCCTGGCCCGTCGAGCTCATCGCCAGCGCGGGGCTCGTGCCCGTGCCGGCCTTGATGTTCTGATCGACGATCATCGACGGGCCGAACGTCGTGGCGCCGGCGCCGAGCGTCGAGCTCAGCAGCTCGTCGACCGGGTGCCCGTTCTGCGTCGCGAACGGCGTCGCCCACACGACCACCAGCTCGCCGCCGTCGGCGGCGCCGATTCTCGGCCAGCTCGCGGCGAAGGGCTCTTCGGTGTCGACGCGCACCGGCGGGAACCAGCGCCCTTCGGCGTAGCGCGCGACGAACACGTGCGCGACGCCCCCGACGCGCTTGAGGTAGACGACGCCGCCGGTGCCGTCTTCGGCCATCGCGATGCCCCCGAAGCCGACGATTTCCTGGCTGGGACCGTCGATCGTCGTGGCCGGCAGGATCACCGCCTGCGCGTCACGCGCGCCCGCCGCCAGCGCGAGCGCCGCGAGCGTGGCTCCCAGCGCGAGCGCGAGCGTGCGCCGCATCGTGGGCGCCGTGTGAGGAGTCGAGACGTTCGCGGCCCTCACGGGTCGCCCCTCAGGTTTCGGGTTTGTTCAGGGCACCCGGCGACTTGTTGTAACCGCAGCGGAAGTTCTCCGGCTGGCCGACCGGCTCGGAGCCGGCGAAACCGCCCTTCTGACCGTTGCTGTAGACGGTCACGTACTGGAGCGTCTGCGGCAGCGGGTTCGCCGGCAGCGGCGTCGGGTTCGGCTGCCCCTGGCGCGGGTTACCCGTGGCGCCTTCGCTGACGCCCTCCGAGCCGGCGGCCGCCGAGCCGGCGGAGGTCGTCACCAGCGTCGAGCTCATCTCGCGCTGGTCCAGCAGCCCGCGACTCGGGTCGAGCGGCACCGTGGCCGTGTCGGGGTTGTCGTGGATCGTCGACTCCAGGCGCACCCGGTCCGCCGCGCCGAGCAGTTCCGAGGCGCTGGGCAGCCAGCCGCCTTCGGACTCGCACTTCTTGCTCGCGAAGATGTAGTTGTTCTGGCCGATTTCCCTGTTCGCCAGCGGGTAGGGCGCGCTCTCCAGGCACCACGTGCCGAGGTCGACGGTCGCGGGCGGGCACGAGCCCGTCAGCTGCGCGGGTGTTTTCCCGGCGAGACGGTTGGCGTTCTTCACCGTCGGGATCGCCGCCGCGGGGAACTTGCGGTTCTTGCCCAGCAGCAGGATGCCGCCGGCGTGCGGCGTGGAGCTGACCGAATGGCCCCCCACCGCGCTGGCCACCGCGTGCCGCGCCGCGTCGGCGAGGCCCGTCGTCGAGAAGACCAGCGCGATCAGCGCGAGGACCAGCGCAGGCGAGGGGGTCCTACGCAGTCGACGGGCGCGCAGCACAGGGCCGCGCCGGCTCACGTCACGTCCTTGTCGCGCGTAGTGAAGCGGGGCTGCGAGGCTCGCCGCACGTTGCGCAGCTCCTCGAGGTTGGTCTCGCGCACCGTCGAGAGCACCGCGTCGAGGGCGACCCCCGACAGCGTCTCGTGCTCCATCAGCGCCGCCGCGGTCTCCTCGACGGTGTTCCAGTTGCGATCCAGGATCGACGCCGCGCGCGCCTCTGCGTCGCCGACGAGGCGCTCGACCTCGTTGTCGATCACGTTTAGCGTTTCCGGCCCGACGGAGCCAAGGTCCTGCAGCGAGGCGCCTAGGAACACCTCGCCGCTCTTCTCGCCGATCGTCACCAGGCCCAGCGCCTCGGACATGCCGAACGAGGTGACCATGCTGCGCGCCAGCGAGGTCGCCGCGTGCAGGTCGTCGTTGACGCTCGTCGAGCTGTGGCCGAAGGCGATCCGCTCGCCCGCGAGGCCCGCCGTGATCACGATCAGCTGGCTCTGCAGGTCGGGCTCGCCCATGATCGTCTGGTCGCGGTCGGAGAGCATGTGCGCCGCGACGCCGAGCTGGCGCCCGCGCGCGACGATCGAGAGCTTGCGCGTCGAGGAGGTGTGGCCGAGCGCCTCGGTGACGACCGCGTGCGAGGCCTCGTGGATCGAGATCAGCCAGCGCTCCTCCTCCGTGAGGATGTGCTTCTTCGCCGGGCCGGCGACGACGCGGTCGATCGCCTCCTCGAGCGTCTTCTGGTCGATCTGCGCCTGGCCGTCGCGCACGCTCAGCAGCGCCGCCTCGTTGATCACGTTCGCGAGCTCGGCGCCGCTGAAGCCCGGCGTCTGTTTTGCGACCTCCTCGAGCGAGGCGTCGGGCGCGAGCGGCCGCTTGCCACCGTGCAGGCGCAGGATTTCCAGGCGGCCGTGCACGTCGGGCACGTCGACGACGATCTGGCGGTCGAAGCGGCCCGGGCGCAGCAGCGCCGGGTCGAGGATGTCGGGACGGTTCGTCGCCCCCATCACCACGAGCCCGCCGTCGCCCGCGAAGCCGTCCATCTCTACGAGGATCTGGTTCAGCGTCTGCTCGCGCTCGTCGTTGCCCTGGCCGATGCCGGCGCCACGCTTGCGCCCCGCGGCGTCGAGCTCGTCGATGAAGATGATCGCCGGCGCGGATTTGCGCGCCTTGCGGAACAGGTCGCGCACACGCGCGGCGCCAACGCCGACCAGCGACTCGACGAAGTCCGAGCCCGACATCGAGAAAAACGTCGCGTCGGCTTCGCCGGCGACCGACTTCGCCAGCAGCGTCTTGCCGGTGCCGGGCGGCCCGACGAGGAGCACGCCCTTCGGGGCGGCGGCACCGACCGCCAGGTACTTCGTGGGGTCGGCCAGGTAGTCGCGGATCTCCTTGAGCTCGGCCAGCGCTTCGCCGGCGCCGGCGACGTCGTCGAAGGTGATCGCTTCGGTGCGGCCCTTGCCCTTCTTGCGCCCCTTGCCCGTGAACTCGGAGAATCCGGCGATCCCGCCGGCGGCACCCTCGCCGCCGAAGCGCATGAAGAAGGAGAACAGGCAGACCAGCAGCAGGATCGGGATCAGGAACTGCACCACGATCGTCTTCGTCGGCTTGCCCGCCTGCTGGTCGATCCGCACTTCGGCGCCGCTCGCCGACAGTTCGTCGGCGACCTGCTCGGTCTGCGCGCCGGAGGCCGGGTACGCCGCCCACAGCTGCTGCGGCGGTCCGACCGGCGTCGTGACCACTTCGGTGCCGCCGTTCTTCTTGCTGCCCTTGGGCTTCGTGACCGTGCGCGTGCCGGTCGTCTTGACCTCGACGCGGCTGTCGTGGTCGAGCAGCGTCGCGCTCGCGATTTCCTTCTGCTTCGCCATCTTCTGAACGGTGCTCAGGGCGACCTGCTGCCCGGCGCTGCCCGGCTTGATCTGCCCGAGCAGCAGCGCGAACGCGACCGCGAGCACGATCGAGGCGATCAGCAGGAACAGCGCGAGCGGATCGCGCAACGCGATCCGGCGCGCCGTCTGGGCGAGCTCGGTCAGCTTGACCAGGACGGGGTTGCGCCGCTGCGCCAGGCCCGAGCGCACCGCCGCGCGGCCACGCGTGGAGGTGCCGTTCGTGCCGTTCGCCGAGCCGTTGCTCGGCGGCACGGGAAGCGGGGCGTGCCCACCGGGCTCAGATGGAGGAGTTGTCTCGTCGGTCATGTCGCGGGGATGGGCGTAACGGCGATTCGGGAAGGCAGCGCATGCGCTCGGCCCACCCGATCGCCGCCAGCGTCACATGGGTCACAGCGAAAAGCAATGGCGTTCACAAAAACGACACACGAACCCGAATGTGAGGCAACAAAACGTTCACAACATGTTCACCTGAACCCCCGTCGCGCGCTCGTGGCGAGGCTCGTCTCGCCTTCAACGACACGTTCACAAAAACGACACACAAGCCCAATCCGGGAGCGACACTCTTGCGCTCGGGCGACGTCCTGGCGTTCACCGAATCGATCGATGCCGCGAGTTGTTTGCGCCCCCCGCAGGTCCCGGTTGAAGGCCTGAACAACGTTCATTCAAAGGAGACACAACCTTGCGAGCTCATCGCACATTGATCGTTTCACTGATTCTCGCCCTGGCGCTGATCGCGCCGGCCGGCGCTTCCGCGAAGACGGTGATCATCGACGGCTCGACCTCGATGCTGCCGCTCGTGCAAAAACTCGCGACCGCTTACCACAAGGCGACGAAAAAGCCGACGCCGAAAGTCGGCGGTGGGCAGAGCGCGATCGGCATCTCCGACGCCGCGAGCGGCAAAGTCGACATCGGCGACGCCTCGCGCGACCCGATTCCCGGCGTCGACCCGCACGGCCTCGTGTTCACGAAGGTGGCGCGTGACGGCGTGTGCGTGATCACCCACCCCAGCAACAAGATCGCGAACATGTCCCAGCAGACGATCACGGGCATCTTCACCGGCGCGATCCGCGACTGGAGCCAGGTCCCGGGCGCGCAGGTCAGCGGGCCGATCGACCTGTTCGACCGCGACGGCGCCTCCGGTACGCAGGACGCCTTCCAGAACATCTTCCTTGGCGAAAACCTGAAGATCTCCCCGAGCGCGACGCCGGAGAACTCCGAGGGAACGGAGGCGAGCGCGGTCGCCGGCGACAAGAACGCGATCGGCTTCGTCTCGCTGGACTTCTCACAGGGCACGAACAACGTCGGCTACCAGGGCATCCCATGCACGCTGCAGAACGCGAAGTCGGGGCAGTACCTGGGCGTTCGTAACTTCTGGTTCGTGACGAAGGGCGCGCCAAAAGGCGAAGCCTCCAAGTTCATCTCCTGGGTGACGAAGTCGGGGAACAAGCCCGTTCGCTCGATCGTCAGCAGCAACTGGATCGCGATTCACTAACAACGGTGCCCGCAGGCGCTTCCCACGAAATAGGCCGGCGGGCGACGTGAAAACGGTAAGGACCGACCAGCGCGTCGAGCGGGTGCTCGGCGCGCTGGCCGCGACCCTCCTGCTGCTGATCGCAGGGATGGTCGTCACGGTCTTCCTGAAGGCGTGGCCCTCGTTCTCGCACAATGGGCTCAGCTGGTTCGGCCCCGGCGGCGACGTCGACGAACAGATCCGCTCGATGGAGGCGGCCACGCCGCTGTCCGGTCACTCGGCCTACTACTTCCGGGCGTGGCCGCTGATCTGGGGCACGCTCGTCACGACGGTGTTCGCGGTCGTGCTCGCGCTGGTCATCTCGGTGCTCGCCGCGATCTTCCTCACCGAGTTCGCCCCCGCGCCGATGCGCCGCGCGCTCGACCCCGTGATCAGGCTGCTCGCCGCGGTCCCCTCGGTCGTCTACGGGCTGATCGGCATCCTCGCGATCGCACCCTGGATCAACGGTCACCTGATCAGCAACGGCCGCAAGGCCTCGGTCGGCTACGTCGTGCAGCTGAACGGCGCGGACCTCGCCACGGCGACCGTGATCCTCGCGGTGATGATCACCCCGATCATGGTGGCGCTGATCGCCGCGGCGCTCGCGAGCGTGCCCAGGTCCTGGCACGAAGGATCGGTGGCGCTCGGCGTCAACCGCTGGCGCACGATCGTGCGGGTCTCGCTGCGCACCGCCCGCCCGGCGATCATCGCCGCGACGGTGCTCTCGACGGCGCGGGCGCTCGGCGAGGCGATCATGCTCTCGATGGTCTCGGGCGGTCGCGGCTTCGCCGCCAACCCGCTCGACGGGCTGACGTTCCTGTTCGAGCCCGTCAGGCCGCTGGCCGCGACGATCGTGCAGAACGCCGAAGGGCTGACGATCCCGGTGCTCGCGCACACGATCTACGCGATCGCGGCGGTGCTGCTGGTCTCCGCGGCGCTGCTCTCGTTCGCGGGCTGGGCCGCGAAGCAGCCGCTGAAACGCTACGGGATCCGGGCCTGATGGCCGCCGAAGGCGCACAACTCCCGGCGCTCGCGCCCGGCCCTGGCGTCCCGGTGGTGCGCCCGCGCCGCCAGAGCATCTCGTCCTGGCCGCTGGTGGACCGGATCGGCTACTGGCTCTGCTGGGCCACCGGCGTCGCGTTGTGCGCGATCGCGCTGGCGGTCGTCCTCTACATGTTCGTGAAGGGCATCTCCTACCTGAAGCCGAGCCTGTTCGTGCAGTCGCCGGCGCCGGGCGTCAAGCAGAACGAAACGGGCGGCTTCTTCGACCCGATCGTCGGCACGTTCATGCTGACGGGGCTCGGGATCCTGATCGCGGCACCCGTCGGCGTCGCGATCGCGGCGTGGTTGTCGGAGTACGCCCGGCCGCGCGCGCTGGCGCGTGCGGTCGAGTCGGCGATCGAGATGATCGGCGGGGTGCCGAGCGTCGTGCTGGCGATCTTCGGCCTGCTCGTGTTCTCGCAGGGCTTCCTCGGCTTCCTCTCCCAGCGCGCCGCGAACGGCGCCGTCTACGGGCGCTCGTTCTTCGCCGCGAGCGTGATCATGGCGGTCCTCGCCCTGCCGCTGATCGTGGGCTCCGTGCGCGAGGGCCTCGCGCAGGTGCCCGACCACATGCGCGAGGCCGCCTACGCGCTCGGCAAGACGCGCGCGAGCTGCATCCGCCACGTGCTGCTGCCGGCGATCCGCCCCAGCGTCGCGAGCGGGATCGTGCTCGGGATGGGCCGGATCATCGGCGACACCGCGATCGTCACGATCCTCGTCGGCGTCACGCTGAAGCTCGAGAAAGTCGGCGGCGTGCCGCTGATCGGCAACTACCGCGGCACCGGCTCGACGCTCACGAGCTACGTCTACACCAACTCGCCCGCGGGCGAAGGCGGCTCGCCGCAAAAGGCCTACGCCGCGGCATTCGTCCTGCTGATGATCGTGCTGTTGCTGAACGCGATCGTCACGCGCCTCAGCGGCGACACCCAGCCGCTCGGCAGAACCGCGCTCGCCGGACGGCTGCGCATGATCGGGAGGTCGATGCCGTGGATCCCATGATGCCCCCGCCCGTGCGGCGGATCGCGCTTGACCGCGACCCCTACGTCGCCCCGCCGACCGACCACGACGGCGGCGCGACGACCGCGACGCTGACGCCACCCGGCCCCGCGGCGGCGGCGCGCACGCGACAGCCCGCCGCGGAGGTGCGCGAGCGCATGCGCGTCGAGTCCGTGTGGCTCGCCTATGGCGACCGCTGGGTCGTGCGCGACGTGAGCCTGCCCGTGCGCCAGGGCGAGGTGCTCGCGCTGATCGGCGCCTCCGGCTCGGGCAAGACGACCCTGCTGCGCTCGCTGAACCGGCTCACCGAGGTCACCGCCGGCGCCGGGCGCGCCGGCAGCATCACGCTCGACGGCGAGGAGATCCACGAGCTCGAGGTCAACCAACTGCGCCGGCGCGTCTCGATGGTCTTCCAGCAGCCGAACCCGTTCCCGATGAGCATCCTCGACAACGTCGCCTACGCGCTAGCGGAGCACCCCGGGCACGGCCGTCGCCGGAGGCGGCGCACGCCGGAGCTGGAAGCGACCGCCGCCGACGCGCTACGGCGCGCCGGGCTCTACGACGAGGTCGCCGACGACCTGAACCGCCCGGCGCTGAGACTCTCGGGCGGGCAGCAGCAGCGGCTGTGCATCGCGCGCGCGCTCGCCGCGAACCCTGAGGTGCTGCTGCTCGACGAGCCCTGCTCCGCGCTGGACCCGATCTCCACCGCGACGATCGAGGAGCTGATCGTCGGCCTGCGCGAGAGCGTCGCGATCGTGATCGTCACGCACAACCTGCAGCAGGCCCAGCGGGTCGCCGACCACGTCGCGTTCATGCACCTTGGCGAGCTGGTCGAGTACGGCACCAGCGAGCAGATCTTCGCGCGCCCCACCAAGCAGCGCACGCGCGACTACATCAGCGGCGCGTTCGGGTAGGAGCGGCCGTGCGCCACCGTGAACGCCGCGCGCGGCGCGCACTGTCGCTCGCACCGGCGCTCGGCGCGCTCGCCGCGGTCGCGCTGCTGCTCAGCGGGTGCGAGACCACGGCGGAAAAGAGCGCCAAGCTCGAACGCGCCGCCAAGCGTCAGAAAATCGCCCAGCAGCAGGGCCTCACGATCTCGCGCACCAGCCGCTACGTGAAGGTGCTCGGCACCGCCGTCGTACAGGGCCGCGAAGGGGCCGCCGCGGTGGTGACGCTGCGCAACGACTCCCCGCACGCGCTCCGGCACGTGCCGGTCTCGATCGCCGTGAAGGACTCCGGCGGCGCGACCGTGTACTCGAACGGCACGCCCGGGCTCGCGACGACGCTCACCTCGATCGCGCTGCTGCCCGCGCACGCGAAGCTCGCCTGGGTCGACGACCAGATCCAGGCGAAGGGCGCCGCGAGCGTCACCGCGCGCGTCGGCGAAGGCGCTGCCGCGAGCGGCACGGTCCCGGACCTGACGATCGCCGTACAGCAGCTCGCCGCCGAAGGCGGGGGCTCGACGCTTGAAGGCGCCATCCACAACGGCTCCTCCACCGCCCAGCCGGAACTCGTGATCTACGCGCTCGCGCGGCGCGGCGGGCGTCTCGTCGCCGCCGGCCGCGCCGTGCTGGCATCGCTCGACCCCGGAGCCTCCACGCCCTTCCAGGTGTTCTTCGTCGGGTCCGCCGCCGGCGCGAAGCTCGAAGTCAGCGCACCGGCGACGGCGTCCGCGGGCTGACCGGAGGCCGCCCCGCAGACGTGCCGCGAGCGCCCTAGGCGGCCAGCGCGATCGCGGGCTCGGCCTCGCGCGCGAGCGGCAGCGCGATCGGCTCGAGACCACCGTCGGCGCGCGTCGCCTGGAGCCGGTAGCCGACGCGCAGCTCGGTCTGGACGTAGTCCCACTCGGGCGAGGCGAGCTTCAGCTTGCGGCGGAGCTTGTGCACGAACACGTCGACCGAGCGGTCGTTGCGGGCCATCTGGAAGCCCCACAGCCGTTCGTAGATCAGCTCGCGGCAAAGCGCCTGCCCGTCCGCCGCCGCCAGCAGCTCCAGCAACTGGAACTCGCGGCGCGTCAACTCGGCGCTCCGCCCCTCGACGAACGCCTGGTAGTGAGCCGGACGGACCTCCAGCTCGCCGAGGTGGATCGGCTCGAGGCTGCGCTGCCGGGGCGGGCGCCGGTGGGCGCCGACGCTCTCCACGCGCGCGATCAGCTCTTCGGGATGGCAGGGCTTGCCCAGCCAGTCGTCCACCCCGAGGCGGAGGGCACGGACGCGTTCGGAGACCGTCGAGGTGCCGGTGCAGACCACGATGCCGAAGCCGGGCTCCGCGGCGCAGAGCCGTTCGAGCCATTTCCAGCGACCGCCGCCGAGGCTCGCGAGATCGACGATCAGGACGTCGAGGTCGAGCGCCGCGATCTTCGCGGCCGAGACCGTGAAGGCGAGCATCCTGTGCTGCCAGCGCAGGTGCTCGAGCCGCTTGGAGAGCACCAGCAGAAAGCCCGAGTCGCTGTCCATGATCGCCACCCGCAGCGGGGGCTCCTGCTCAACAGCGAGCGCGGCGACGGGTGATGCGACGACCGGCATCTCACTTGAGCCGGCGCGAGCGCGCGGTGCGCTTGTCGCCGTCGGCGCCCCCGCGCCGACCGAAGGGAAAGTTGTCCATACCTCATAACTCCGATCTACAAACCTGTAAAGACCTCCCGAGTGTTGCACAGCAATGTGCACTTTGCAAACCTTTTTGGTGAACAATATGTTGACAAAAGGTGAACGCCCTGCAACGGGTCTCTCCCGCCCCGGCCGCCGGGCGTCGGCCGCCAGGCGTCAGCGCCGCGGCCCGGCCCGGCGCCAGCGCCGCTGCCTACCGAGCGCGAAGCCCCGGCTGCCTGAAGCCGGCGCCGCGGCCCGCCAGACGCGAAGGCCCGCCTGCCTGACGCCGGCGCCGCGGCCGCGCCGGCGTCAGGCCGCGGCCCGGCCCGGCGTCAGCGCCGCGGCCCGCGCTGCTTCAGCGTGATCCCCTCCAGCACGTGCGCCACCGTCTCGCAGGCGTCTACCGCCGCCTCCAGCGACTCGAAGATGTCCTTCCAGCGGATCACCACCATCGGGTCGATGCCGCCCGCGAACAGCGAGGCCACGCCGTCGCGCTGGAGCCGGTCGCCCTCGTTCTCCAGGCGATGGATCTCGACCAGATGCGGCCCCATCTCCGAGCCGTTGCGCAAACAGCGCAGCGCCTGGGCGATCTGCTCGCCGGCGCCGACCAGCACGTCGGTGAACTCCACCGCCTGCTCCATCGGCGCCTCCACCCCGTAGAGCCCCAGCTGCGCCGCGACGTTCTCGGAGTGATCGACGATGTCATCGAGCGCCGTCGCCAGCGCGTAGCCGTCGCCCGCGGCGAAGGGCGCGCGCACGCGGCCGCCCGCGAGGCGATGGATGATGTCGTGGGTGATGCGATCGCCTTCCTGCTCGCAGACCTTCAGGTCCTGCGCCAGCGTCGCGTGCTCGGGGTAGTCGACCAGCAGGTCGTGCAGTAGCAGGCCCGAGCGCTGCACGTTGCGCCCGGCCTCCTCGACCAGGGACATCAGCTCAGGATCGACCGTGCGGCGCAGGAGTGCCATCGCGCGAGAATATTCATCCCGGACGGCGATAGCCGTCCTTTCACGATTTTTTCACCCCCCGATTACGAGTTTGCAACTTGACTCCCACGCGCGCGTGGGAGTCTTGCGATCGTGGCGGGCCTTTCCGAGAGCGAGGACACCCTGTATGCCGGCGAGCTCGAGATCAGGCTCAGGGACGGGCTCGTGCTCGCGAGCGGGCGCGTCGTGCGCCTGTCGGTTCGGGAGTTCGAGCTGCTCGTCGCGATGGCCCGCCGGATCGGCGAGATAGCCACCAGAGACGAGCTGTACGCAACTGTCTGGGGTGGCGAGCTGCGCCACGGCGACCGCTCGGTCGACGTGTACGTCAGCAAGCTGCGGGGCAAGCTCGAAGCCGCGATGCCGGACCGCCGCTTCATCCACACCCATCCCGGATTCGGCTACCGCTTCCAGCCGCAGCCCTCCGCGCGCGAGTCGGGCTCCCCCGCAGCGTCCACGATCGTGCGTTCGATCGAGCCCCAGGACGGCAGTGAACATCCTTCACGAAATGTTCACACGGCGACAACAAGCGGTTAAGAGACTGCGGGCAAGTAGCAACCGGCGAGGCCCCGACTTCGGTCTCGCGAGGACAAATTCACGTAATCCAGCCAGAGGAGACGTAGTGATCAAGCACAAGTTCGGCGCGCTCGCGAGCGTGGCACTGCTCACGCTCGGACTCGCCGCGTGCGGCAGCAGCTCGAGCTCATCGAGCGGCTCGTCCACGTCCAGCTCGTCCTCGAGCGGGGCCTCCGGGACCATCTCGGGTGCAGGATCGACGTTCGCCGCGCCCGTCTACGAACAGTGGGCATCCGCGCAGTCGGGTCTTACCGTCAACTACCAGGCCGTCGGCTCCGGAGCGGGCATCACCTCGCTTGAGTCCAAGACCGTCGACTTCGGCGCCTCCGACCCGCCGTTGAAGCCTGAAGACGAAGCCGCGATCGCGAAGAACGGCAGCCCCGCCGTGCAGATCCCGATGTTCCTCGGCGCGATCACCGTCTCCTACAACCTCCCCGGCGTGCAGACGGGCCTGAAGCTCGACGCCAAGACCATCGCCGACATCTACCTCGGCAAGGTCAAGACCTGGGACGACGCCGAGATCAAGGCGCTGAACCCCGGCGTGAAACTGCCGAGCACCTCGATCACCGTGATCCACCGCTCGGACTCCTCGGGCACGACCTCCGGCTTCACCGGCTTCCTCGCCGCGGCCGACCCCGAATTCAAGAGCAAGGTCGGCGAAGGCAAGGACGTCAACTGGCCCACCGGCACGGGCGCCAAGGGCAACGCCGGCGTCGCCGGCGCCGTGCAGCAGACCGCGGGCGCCGTCGGCTACGTCGAGCAGGCCTACGCGCTGCAGCACAAATTCACCTATGCAGCCGTCAAGAACGCGGCCGGCAAGTTCATCTCGCCGAGCCTCGAATCGACGACCGCCGCCGCCGAAGGCGTGACGGTGCCGGCGAACCTCGGGATCAAGATCTCGAACCCGACCGGGGCCGGCGCCTACCCGATCACCTCGCAGACGTTCATCGTCGTGAACAAGGACCTCTGCAAGGCGGGCCTGCCCGGTGGCGAAAGCGCCGCGAAGGGCGTCGTCAAGTTCATCAACTACGGCCTGGGCGAAGGCCAGAGCATCCTCGGCGAAGCCGACTACGCCTCGCTGCCCTCCGCGATCCTGGACAAGTCCAAGGAAGCGGCGAAGGGCCTTGAGTGCAACGGCTCGCCGATCGAAGGCTGAGCAGGCGCTCGCGGCCTCGAATCAGGTAGACAAGGGGCCATGAGCACCGCAGTCATGCCAAGCGGCGACCGCTCGATCCTCGAGCGGTCGCCCTTGGCGCGGCTACCGGACCGCGTCCTGAAGTACGGGCTCACCGCGCTCGCCGCGCTGATCCTGGCGCTGATCGTCTTCTTCTTCGTGCGGCTCGTCGGCGAGTCGAAACCCGCCTTCGCGCACAACGGCGTCTTCGGCTTCGCCTTCGACAACAACTGGGACGTCAGCCGCGAAAAGTTCGGCGCGCTGCCGCTGGTGCTCGGCACGCTGATCACCTCCGGGCTCGCGCTGCTGATCGGCGTCCCCGTCGCGGTCGCCACCGCGATCTACGCCAACGAGCTGTGCCCGCTGCGCCTGCGCACCGCGCTCACGATCCTCGTCGAGCTGCTGGCCGCCGTCCCCTCCGTGGTCTACGGGCTGTGGGGGATCTTCTTCCTCGCTCCGAAGCTCCAGCCAATCGAGCAGTGGGTCGCCGACCGCCTCTCCTTCATCCCTTTCATCGGCGGCGGCACCGTCACGATCCCCAACTACTTCGTCGCCGGGCTGATCCTCGCGATCATGATCCTGCCGATCGTCTCCGCGATCGCGCGCGAGGTGATGGCCACGGTGCCATCCGATCACAAGGAGGCGGCGCTCGGCCTCGGCGCCACGCGCTGGGAGATGATCCGCACCGCGGTGCTCCCCTACTGCCGCACCGGGATCGTCGGCGGCGCGATGCTGGGGCTCGGCCGCGCGATCGGCGAGACGATCGCGGTGACGATCGTGATCGGCGACGCCCCGCAGCTCGGCAAACACCTCTTCGGCCAGGGCTACAGCCTCGCCGCCGTGATCGCGAACGAGTTCGGCGAGGCGCAGGGGCTGCACCGCTCGGCGCTGTTCGCCGCGGGGCTCGTGCTGTTCGTGCTGACGCTGCTCGTGAACATCGCCGCCCGGCTGCTGGTCAGCCGCGCCGCGCGCAAAGGCAAGACCCCCGCGACCGGCG